>Ga0307507_10004518_pt1 | contig 24455 bp, 9 predicted proteins | sample 7_EM_MG_FD_207223 | JGI IMG/M metagenome (GOLD analysis project Ga0307507, IMG submission 207223) | Populus trichocarpa ectomycorrhiza microbial communities from riparian zone in the Pacific Northwest, United States - 7_EM | ecosystem: Host-associated > Plants > Roots > Unclassified | place...
CTTGCAGTTGGAAGCGACATGGTCGGGCAATTAGGCGGTGTCCAGCTCGAGACAGCAATGAGGCGGAAGCTCGACAGCTAGCCCTAAAGGACGACATGGTTATCGAGCCCTGAGGGGAGGAAGACGGAGAGCGGAGTATTTGATACTCGGTGTGTCGCAATTGATTTCTGGGAGGAAGCCGGATCGGCAGTGGCATGATGCCCTCGCCTCAAAGCAAAGACGTTCGGCTAATGCCCAAAGTGCATTAAGGCAACTTGGCGAGCGGGAGAGAATTGGGAGCGGCGCCGTCTTGCCTTTTCATTTCTTCAACACAACTAAAATCCGTGATTAAAGGCCTCTACGGCAGCTGCATCCTCACTCGACCCGCTCCACGCTGGCTGATGTGGGTGCTGTTGATATGTCCCGGGCCCGTTTACCACCTTTCGAGGGACAATGTGACGCTTTATGACTTGGTTTCTAGTTGTGTGTCCTCACTCTCTGCCGCTGGTGCCGTCGTGCTGCCGCTCTCAAGAGACGCTCGTTTCTTTTCTCCCCTCTCCCCCCTTCTCTCTCCTGTCGTGCCGGAAGCTGCTATATATGTATAGATTATCTGATGTCTACCTATCTGACAAGACATACCTGCCATGTCACCCAATTGATGATGCTCTCTGGTGGATCCCATAATGGCTTGTTCGTGACATGCACTCCGATCTCCCCCGCGCTTCTGAGCAGATGTTCTGGGCGAGCGTACCATCTAGATGCAGCTTAAGCTTTCATGACACAGCTTCGCACATGCAGTCTATCGTGCTTTCTGCCTTTGCCGCCTGCGCTGAGCTCCAAGACTCAACGCTCTTAACCTTACTTCATCTCACTTCACTTTGACTCACGGCTGTCTTTTGTCACAGTCCCTAAGCTAGAGGCCTACGATGCTTGATGAGTTTGAATGATGAGCCTAGCAAGCTACTGAGAGCACTTGATCCTGAACGTGTGCTGTTTGTCATCTCACCTGACCCATGAAATTCATCTCCCGCTTAGACATTATAAATCCAGATAATCTGATAAACATAGCCACTACGTCTCCAAAGAATCGACGGCCCGCTCTACCATTCATGAAAGTAGTCTAGAGCTCAAAAGCCCTCAATTCGCCACTCACTATAATTAGCAAACCAAAAGACTAATTCGAGATGGCGCTGAGCGAAAGAAAAAGATCCGAACTACGTGGACTCTGTCATCATTGAGGAGGATATTCCGGTCGAGCCGTGTTCTGAAGACGAAGATGGTAATCTCAAAAGACCTAAAAGAATCATCAAACGGAAGCGTACTCCTCCTTCTCCGCCACCGCTTTCTCCAATTATACACGATGACATGTCCTCGCATGAAGCCACTCCAACGCCTTCGCCCTAAGTGGAGACCTGGACGGCGCAATATGTCTCACTTTCAACATACCACGAGGCTTTCAAGGTCCATTCGTGGTGAAATTAGATCGAGGCCTTCTGGATGGCAATGGGCGAGGCTTCCGTGGCACAGACCAAAGCAAAAATACATCTCGGGTAGGGGTCGGTGGTCTCTCAGGAACACAGTACGCAAACCTCAAAAGCACGCGCGAAAAGCACCTGCACCTAATCATGGTGGCACTGGCTTCCTAACACTGCCACCCGAGCTCCGTAACAAGGTATATCGACTTCTTTTTATTGCCAGGAAGGACCTCGTCTTTTATTTCCCCAGCAACTTCTGCCTCTCCTCTGCATTTCTTAGGACTTGCAGGCAAATTCATGAGGAAGGTTGTGGCATTCTCTACGGGGAAAACACCTTTGTTTTTGAGCGCAACAAATACACCCGTGCCCCCTTGTGGTCTCCCTCACTTAAAGGGATCGGTTACAAGGACATGCGTTTGTTTCTCAAACTTATTGGACCAAGAAACTTGTCCATGGCACGAGATATACAACTGGTCTTTGAAGACGCAATGCCATCATCCACACCATACCTCCATAATCAAGAAGCACGCCGTTTTGCTAGTAATGAGCACTTGATCGGCTGTATGTACGTTCTTGATAGCCAGTCGGAGCTAAGAGAAATTTCTGTGTTTCCACGGCCGAAGGTGCCTTCAAGCGGATGTCGACATTCGATTTCTTGAGGCTTTGGCAAAGGTCAAAGCGGATCAAGTTATTATCACCAACAGTCACAAGATGCCTTATTCAGAGGTTAAAGCCCACTCGGAAGTCCGACAACTGCTAAAGGAGGCGATGACACGCAACCCGCCTCTACACACCGTAACATAGGATAGTGCGAGGGATATCCAGCTCTTCGCTCAATCGGGCGAATCATATGCGTATATGGAAAACTGGTGTCTTTTTGGCAACTGAACATGACTACCATTACGGGCAAGAAGAACAACTGCACCAATGTCCTGTTAGCGTTTTCGAAATTATATTTTAATTCCTAGCACTAACGCAAGCCCAGAAAATATCTCAAGGTAAACGTAGTCCCTGAAAATATGCTGTTGCAGCCTGGAAGTCTCTCAACAAGCTCAACTAGCGTGTACGAGGAATTTTACATTGTATTGTTTTTTTTTCACTTCCCTGATTTCATCTGTTCTGGCCGGACAGTGCTTCAGATTCTGAGCACGTAATGCCGTAATTGGTGGCGGCACAAATTTATTGTACTGTACGTTTACGATGATAAGCAATGGCGAGGGACGCAATAGCTTGTAGTCTCTCTAATCATTCCTTAAAGGTATCACAGGAGGCTTTAATTTCTGACTAGGGATCTGGTAGGCGATCCAAACTATGTCACATACTTAAGGTCTAGGTTTTGCGTTCAATGCGTCGACAGGGTTGCATTGGTATGCGTAGCATTTTAGACCTGCCAACCGAAGCGTGTCAGGAGATTCCCGCGCACTTTGCGAAGCTTAAATTCGTGAACTCTGCAAATCTCGAACTTTAACGATAGGCGTATCAATATTTCCTCTCAAAGATAATATTTTTCTAACATAAGGAGCAAAGAGGAAAGGCGTGCACGTGACCGTAGTTTCCTCCATCCGAACCTGAACCGACGTCATGTGGAGGCGTTGTGTGGGATCAAGATTTCAGGAACTTGCGGACTAGCGATTTTCAAGATAGAATGTCTACTCCTCTTCTGCAAACGATATATACAACCCAGCTGTTGAATCCGAGCTGATAATATATCTCTATTTTTATAAAAGCTGTACTAGACTTTTCTTTCGAAAAATGAATTTCATCTCCAACATCATTTCAAATAGCGTTGCCGGCTTCGTTGAAGCTGGTACTCGCACAGCAGGAGGATATGCTGGCAACGCCATCATACGCGCTGGTGACCTTATCGAGAGCACTGGACGAGTAGTTGGAACTAGTAGGGCCAGCCGCAAGATTCCCCTTGCATCATAGATTAGAAAATGCTGACATGGTTGCTAAAAGGTGTTGAAAACGCCGCGACCAGTTACGGAGATAAATTAAAGGGTCAAGGCACCATCACCACCACCAAAGCTTATCTCCCAAAGACACCAACACCGAAGACAAAGGCAATTACTTCTGGTAAGACCTCTGTTACTCATCCTACCACATTACAGAGGTCGTGCTCCAGCCTTGCGTCGTCGCAGGCTAAAAAGACGGCCATTATAGCGAGTAAAGGGGCAAGTGCGGCAAGTAAGCCTGGTTCTAATCCTTCCACGGGAAAACAAACTGCGTTAAAGAAACCTACACCATACGCCAGCACCTCGGCCAATGTACCAAAGTCGAATTCTACTAAACCTAAGCCTTACCCAGGCACAACAACACATCCATTGAAGGTGGATGCACTCAAGCCTAAGCCTTACTTGGGCACTACAACGTATCCTTCGAAGGTAGACTCATCAAAGCCCAAACCTTATCCTAGCACCGCATCCAACCCATCAAGGACATATGCATCAAGTGCATCTAACCCTAAACCATATCCCGGCACAACAACATATCCTAATTCTGGGAAGAAGACGGCAGTAAAGCCAGCAAAGAAGCCCGCAACACCTGCTAAAACAGAAGGAACCTTTAGGCATATTTGATTCGAGCGGACCACGTTTTAGTGGATACAACGGAATTCGTCTTCAGGGAATCGTTAGCTTTTTAATTATTTGGATCCACAGAAATTGGTTTGGCATTTTGTATTGGGGAGGGGGGTTGTTCATATGAAATTCAATGTGTTTCCCTCCAAACGTCAAGTCCCCCACTTTGTTAAATATCGTCTAACTTTATAAGTATTAACGCGTCTTTTTATCAAGTGATAAAATATATATATATATTAGCTCTACTTTATAAAGCGAGAGGTCTACTTGATAGAATTAAGATTATATTATATATATCGGCCCTTTAAAGTTCGCCCAAACGTTATATTATCGCGTAGATATTGTGAGGTGAGGATGTGGATAGGGAGCTTAATGATGGAACAATAGGGTATATTGTGTAGACAGACGAATCCTTGAGGGAAAAGGAGGAGTCTGTGTGCGAGGTAAGGAAGGGTTTTCCCTAGGCACGTGCAGCGCACGTGCCTTACGGGCGAGTTACCCCTGGGTCGCCCCAGGGTCGCCTGTACCTTGTGGCTATATAACTATCTACTCAGGTTTTACCTAATAATGCCCCCCCCTTTGAAAAGGATTGTCCCTAATCCTTTATATACTTAAGCCTTAATAAAACCCCATAAAAACCCTAATAAGGAAAAAAAAAATAGAGAGGAAAGAGTATCTTAATTTTGCGTATAGAGAGACAGGTAGTATATATATATAGCGCAAGGATATTAAGGAACTTTAACCGCTGGTTAAAGTTATCTAATTAGTTGGATTTATCTTGCTAAAACTCCCTACATTTAACTAAGCTAATAGTAATTTTTTATCCCTGGAATGGAAAATCCTAATTAGTCTATTTAGGGCTTGCCCAAATTTAGTAGACTATTAAAAATATTCTAAAAGATTACTTATATAGGTAGGTTATAGGTGGTAAGGTAGTATACCTATTAAATCTACTGCTAACCCTATACTTTGGCCTTATACTATACCAGTATAGCGCTGTATATACTTTGTAGGTAGGTTATAGGTTATTTATATATAGCCAGATTTATGGATGGTAAGGCTATATACCCATTAAATCCACTACTAACCTATGCTTTAGCCTTATGCGTTATCTATATAGCATATATATAGAATAGTATATAAGTTGTTAGTATAGGTTACTACTAGCGGGTTACTGTAACGGAACCTTGTAGCAAGAACTACGGTGGGTCCTATTATTGGGCCAGGTATGTAGATATAAACAGGTCAACAACGTAATAATAACTAGTGGAGTGGTTACCCAACAGATTAACTCCAATTGTATTCTAAGATTCACTATAAGGAGAGAACTATCTATGGTAGGGACTGAGGTCCTTTAAATACACAACCGTACGCCTAAGAAATCCTCTCTTGTATATAAGGTACGTGTTATACGTGTTATATATAGACATATACTACATACACTACGTACACCGCGTATAATATTATGTGACTTGCTTACTATTCCTTATTATATAGTTCTACCGGCTTTATCCTAGACTGTGCCTATATTAACTAACTAGCTTCCGCTAACTCTTCTCTAAGTAGTTATAACATTGTACTTAAGCTGTCCGTAATACTATCTCCCTCCTTTTTATTTTTATCCTTAAAGATTCCTAATATCTCTAAGTTGTCTACTAGAGGTATAATGTCTATTTAATTAATCTAGTTAATATCTTTACTTATTATACCTAAAGCATCTCCTTCTTTATAAGCGCAACGTTATACTTACACTATTGCTGCCATACTGTTACTTAGTAAGATTATACCGTCTCCGTATTCTCGTTGTGTAAAAGAGGGGTTAGTTTATATTACGCTAGTAAGTCCTTTATCTTAATAACCGTTCTCTTATTTAGAGTGCACTAAAGCAAACATTTAATCGTTCTATAATGTTTGCTCTATCTCTAACGCTAAGTATACGCGTTCTATAACTCTTAGTAGTCTTTAAGTTCCCTAAGTAACTTATTATAGGATCTTGTGTTTAATCTGCCGCTAAAAAGCTTAAGTTAGAGCTAGCCGCCGCTTGTGCCAAACTCTACCGGTCTTTAGAAGAGACTACTTTAGCCCTAAAGGCTTAACGTCACTCCTTTAAGGTTTAGTAGGCTGCCTTTACTTAGTTAACCCATCTTAAGAAGGTTCGTAAGAAGGTTTGTTCTAAGAAGTGGAAACTTATTTAATAGAGTCTATCTAAGCTTGGTAATAAATAAGTAGAGTTTTTAGAGAAGGAAACAACTCTAAGTAATATAGTAGTTGCTTCTTTTAGGTCCCCCTTAGGTAACTCGTCCTTTAGTAATCCTTTTTTAATACTCCCTAACCTACTTTCTTTTAATACTCCTATACCTGTTCGTACTAACTTAATAGCACGAGTGAGTTGTATCCACGGGCACGAAATACATGTAGTATTATATACTTATTTAGATGGTGACTGTCTCTTATATTAAAGCAGACTACGTGGTCTATATACTAATACAACCTCCCCCTGATTAGTCAGTGCTTTAGGGATGCACTAGACGCGTAAGCGGGTGGTTAGTACACCAAACGCGTAAACGCGTAGTTGGTGCACCGTACGCGTAAGCACGCGTTCGGTACAACAGGTGCTGTAATTATACACTAGCGGTACTTGAAAAATAAAACCACCTATATACAGCCTCCATAATTGTTTTAATAGAACTGTAAAATATAAAAGAAATACATAGGAAATCCCTCCTAAGGTGCCTTCTAGGCTGCCTTCTAGATGGTACTTTAAGCTGGCCGTAAGTCCTGCTTAAGGTCCGTAAAGTAAACTATACGGCCTTCCAACGGGCTGTAAAGGAACCGTATGGCCTTCTAACAGGCCGTAAATAAACCATAAGTGCTCCGTTAGTTATGTTCCACCCATTCTATAACCTTTAGATTAAGCTTATTTGTGTTAATTAGGGTTTTTAGAGCTTAACACGGCTTTACCTTAGTTATAGCGTCCGCTGGGTTGTCTCTGCTGCTAATCTATTTAACCTCCGTGATTTCACGTCATTCATAGGCCTAATATAAGCACATTAGGTTAACTATAAGCCTCTTCTCTTATGTCGTACCTAGTTTAACTAGGCAGTTATAGAGGGACTTTAAATTGGTGTATAAAACCAGGGGTAACTACTCCAGTTATAGAATCTTCTGGATTATTAATTTAATTGCGGCTGTTATATCAAAGCCATAAGCTAGTGCATATAGTTTAGAAGCTAGTACACTACGGGTTACCTATTTGCATTTAATTAAGGACCAGTATAGGATATTTACGTCCTAATTATAGTCCGTAAGTACGATTATAAAGCCGATTTACAATAATAGGTCCCTGTTATTAGCAAAGAAGGCGTCTATAAATACTAGTAAGCTAAGGGAACTTAGGTCTAGTGGTATAAAAGTAAGTCCCCTTACTGCATTGTTAATTTGCCACTAAATGCGCTTATTAAGCTGCTTAATATTTTCTTCTTACAGATCTACTGCCTGGGCCGCAAAGGACAAGTTATAGGCAGATTTGGGTTAGCAGACTATAGCAATATAGGCACCTCTTGCACGCTATGCAGCATATTGGTCCTTTATATTTACGGTCTTATAGGTCTCTCTATGGGAACTAGTAAGGTCCGTAGGCTTTACTATAACAAGCTTTAGGTTTTAAGCTTGGCGTTTCTAGGTTAGCTGGATTAAGTTGCCCTTTTATATAATTAAGCCTTTGTTAAACTTAATTAGAGTCTGCTTAGTTAACTACTCTTATAGCTTTGCTAGGAACTTAGCTTCTTATAGTTTAGTCTCTTTAGCGTCCGCAAATGTCTGGTCTACTAAGAAGAGGGTATTGTCTGTTTGGAGTCTAATAATATCAAGGCCGTTTAATGGGCTGTATAGGAGGCAGGGGTTATAGGTTAACTGTTCTATTTTAAGTTTACTAATGTGGTGCTAGTGGTATATCTTAAACTAATAGTTTCCGGCTTCTAGTACTTTATAAAGAGGTTTTATAACCCATAAAATTGTTCCTGGTTGTAGGTTAAGCTTATAGGGTAGTTGTATAAAGATATCCCTACTTAGGTAGGTATTAGACTGCATATAGGCTTATAAGATATCCCGTAAGTAAAGGGCTATAGATTTAGTTTGCTGTAGTCTAGGTATAAGTGCGAGTATAATCCGTTAACTAACCCGTTAAATTGTAGGCAATTGTATAAGGACTAGGTTCTTTCCCTAGTTATTATAAGCTTGTATAACAAGCCTTAATTTCTTAAAGGCTTTATTAGTACTAGGGTGCTTAATCTTATTAACAAAGCATAAGTTGAATATATAAACGCCTTACGGAACGTCTCTCTCCGTTATAATTGCAAAGACACCCTTTTTAAGTAGTCCGTTAATCTCTTTACGCCGTAAGTCCGTAAAAGGGGTTTCCTGTATTAGAACTAATATATCTATAGGCGGAGATTGCTTTGCGGATATACCTACGGAGGTTAGGTGGTTCTCCGTTATAGGATTCTTATAGGGGCGTCCTCGGCCACGCTTTACAGCAGGTTTAGTAGATTTAGTAGGTTTTTAAGGAACCTCTAGGGTAGGTAAGGGTGCCTCTAGTTTGTCTAATTTGGCAGTCGCTTCTAGTTTATCTAATTCGGTGGTTGCTTCTAGTTTATCTAGCTTAACGTCATAGGTGTTTTTGGGCTAAAAGTAGGGTTTTACGGACGTGGTTCTGAAGCTAGTTGGCCCGCTAGGAAGCTATATACAGCACATCTCTTTTTCTACGGCTAGTAGACGGTAAGGTCTATTCCAACTGCCGCTTTTACGCTATATGAGGACTTCAGAGTTAAGCAGGAGGTTGTATACTAAGGTTATATTAGGTCCATTGCGGTAGTGCAAGGCGTTATTAATAGTTTATTTAGCCCATAATTTGGCTATTTCGGCCATTGCCTTCCATATTGCAGCTGCTTATTCCGTAATAGATGGGGTAGGGGGGCCTAGGTTGCTTATTCTTAGGTAGGCTCCGTAAACCAAGAGGGTAGGTACTAGTCTGTTAGGGCTAGCAGTGTTATTAATGGCTTTTATGGCCATCTGTAAAGCTAGTTTCTTTTAAATATCCTTGCACTTATCCATAATAATCTAATAAGCTCTCTATAGAGCTAGGTGAGCTCGCTTAATAAGCCCAATAGACCAATACGTCTTGACTAAAACAGCTTTTATTAATATAGCCATAGCTATAGCATACTACTGGAATTCCTTGCTGATGAAGTTCCTACTGGCGTTATAGGTAATATACTCAGGAGGTCTAACGTACGTATCAATCCAGCAGGTCCGTAAAATATCCCAAGTATACTTTGCAGATATATTTTGCAACCAACGGGCGGCTTAGTAGCGGGTTACCTTATCAATTATATATAATACTAGGCTGCCGTTAATATACATAATGTCTACGTATACTAAGTGGTTGAAGTTAAGGTCCTTATAAAGGGTGAACTTAAATTGGCCTAGGGAACGTCTGTATTTCTAGCAAAAGGAGCAGTATTTAGTTAGGTAATTAACTACCTTCCTATCAACATCGTCGTGTCTAGGGCGTTTAAGGACTCTATATAGCTTTTTGGCTGATGGGTGGCCGAAACGGTAGTACAGACGGTGGATCTCCGTACTGGTAAGGTAGCACAGGTTATAGTCAAAAGATTCCTAAATATAGGTCTATAAAGTCTCTCCCTATATAAGGAACGGGTGTCCAAATTGTTATATAATTGGTAGGGTAACATGCTTACTTCTAGGGGCAGTTATAGGGCCAATTAAGGTGTCTGTAATATTGTTATAGTAAACCTATAACCTGTCCATGTCCGCAAGGCAAAGTAAAAAAAAAGTATCTGCTTTTACTATATAGAAGTTAACTAGGCCAATTAGGGCCTTAACTACAACTAATCTAATTAATACAGTTAAGCCAATGCCAAATTGGACGTTTATGGCCCCAGTTTACATAGTATCAATATCCGTATTATTATTTGCGGTGGTCCTATATACAAGGTATTATCCGTAACCTACAGTAGACTTCTTAGAGGCGCCTGTATTAATTATAACACCATAGAATTCCTTGGGGGTATAGCGTTCTGTGGTGATATATGCAAATGGGTCCTACTCGTAATCTATAACGTCCGTAACGGGGGTGCTTGCGGAATGGTTTTTAGGCGCAACTAAGTATATAAAAGAACAGTTGGCTAATACAATTATAATATTAAAGGCTTAGCTATCCGTAAAAGGTCTAAAAGTAGTTAGGAACGTCTCTAAGGTCTTCTATTTCTAGTCGTCTAGGTTAAAGTCAATTATAAGGGCTTCTATTAACTCATCAGGGGGCTCTTCTGCTTCCTCTCCTTCGTATTCCAAAATAAACTGGTTAATACGGCTATTAAGTCTCTTCCTAGACTTGTTACATTCTTCCTGGGTATACCTTATAGACCAACATCCTTCCTTACCATACATAAAGCACTTCTGGCTGGTTCGTCTGCGGGGGTATGTTTTTGTACGGGGGTTGCTGCGGGGGTTATGGGTAGGACTTAGTCAGTACGGGTACTGCTAGCAGTAGCGGCGGTCCGTAAAGTAGACGTCTAAGTCTATTTGCGGATATTAAATATCCATAACAAAGGCTTAAGTGCTGCCTAGTAGGTTTAAGACTTCGTACATTACAATAGAGGAGCGTAGGTCATTAATAAGGCCAGCTAAGGTGTCTACAGGCTTATAATAGGCGTACTTACAGGGCTCTACTTCCTGGCAAGCCGTAATAAGTTTATTATACAGGAAGTTGTCTGTTCGAAGCTTAGCATCAAAGCCGTGCTATAGGTGCCAGAGGTCTTTAATAAGAATTTACAGGCACTCTATAGTCAATTTTTCAGTGTTCTTATCAATTACGGTCCGTAGCTTAGTTGCATTCCATTAGGTAAAAATATCACGCTTATATTCCGGTCCTTTAAAGTAGTTGCGTATAGCTTTATATAGCTTATCAAAGGGAACACCAAGGGGGTTGCTCTTAAGGTTAGTATAGTAGTGGTCAAGGGCTAAGCCACGCAGCATGGTAGAGTAGGCTTGGCTAAATTCCTATTTAGGAATATCAGCCTTCTGGCAGAGGTCCGTAAAGATGGTCAGTTTAAAGTCAAAGTTGTCATTTTCACCGCTATACTTGGATTCGTCAGTATAGAGCTTAGCCAGGTTAGCTAGCTCCTTGCCATAGGTCTTCACTTAGGTGGGTTACGGATCTATAACTTACGGATCTATGGCTTGCGGATATATAGCTTACAGATCTATGACTTAAATAGCGGGGGTAATTTAGTCCGTATTTTGGTTTATAGGGGTATTATAATCCGTAACTTAAGAGTAGGGTGTATTTTGGCCAATAAGGTTAAGTCTAAAGCCGCTTAGGTTTATAGAATAAATTTAGTTAAGTAGGTCAGGTATAAGGCCAGCAATTACATTAAGTTTAGAAGAAGTAAAGAGTTCCTTATTTTCTTAGAACTGGTCTAGGATTTCCTCTTTAGTCCATTCCATTTGGTCCTTCTCGTGTATTATATTATATAAGGACTATACAACAGTAACTCGTTTATTCCTTTTAACCCATACACCTTGGTCACGTAAAAGGGTTCGTAGTTTACAGATGGTAACAGGGTTGCAGGCCTTAAAAATAGCTTCCATAAAGTCCGCAAAGTCTTCCTAGTATTACTCCTACAGGTCGTTATTTATAAGCTCAAAGTGTTTATATTCAAGGATTTTAAAACTGATGTAGTTATTAACGTCGTTTGTAGACGTAACGTCAACTCCTTATCTCCACTTCTTTTAACCTTCGCTGACTTGCTTGCTGATATCTGCCATACTATAGTATAGTGTGTTTGCGTAGCGGGTGGTAGCAGCTTATAACGGGTAGGGGAGGTCTTATAACAGTCCGTAAAATCGATTAACGGGCCCATAATGGTTTGCAAAAGGATAGGGGGTTTCCACAAAAGGTCCAAAGAGGTTTAAGGTTCAAAGGGGTTAAGGATAGGGGTTCCATATAGGTCTGTATTCGCGTCTATAACTTCCAGTAAACCGTACTAAGACTTAAATAAGTATACAGAGTTAGAGATAAGTCCGTAATCCCCAACTTCCGACCTTCCAGCAGGTCGTACTAGGAGTCTAAACAGGTGGTCGCTGTCGTATATATCGCTTAGGGGGAGGTATCAAGTAATTGCTAATCTGTGCGCGCTTACTGATCAGTATTCATACTAACTTAATAGCACAAGTAAGTCATATCCACGGGCACGAAATACATGTAGTATTATATGCTTATTTAGATGGTAACTGTCTCTTATATTAAAGCAGACTACGTGGTCTATATACTAATACAACCTCCCCCTAATTAGTCAGTGCTTCAGGGGTGCACTAGACGCGTAAGTGGGTGGTTAGTGCACCGAACGCGTAAACGCGTAGTTAGTGCACCGTACGCGTAAGCACGCGTTCGGTATGACAGGTGCTGTAATTATACAATACCTTTCCTATAGCGTTCTCTAGGTTACTTAGTAGTTCCTAGGTAGTCTTACTATAGCCTATTTACTTTACTTTATACTATGTTTTATTATCTACGTCCTTATAACTAATAATCTTTAAAACTTGCTATTTATCTTCTTCTTGCCCTCTATACGTGTCTGCCTTATAGACTAGTAGCTTAACGTTTCTATATACTGGCTCTAGCATTACAACATACTATATAGGGTAAATTTTTATTTTAACTGGTAGGTTTAACTTAAATATAACTAATAAAATCCTTTATGTGATTTTAAAAGGTCCTAGTCTAATATAGCCCAACTTCTTACTTAGTTGTTAACTTTTAAAATTTTTGTATAATAGCTATACTTTATCTCCCTCCTTAAGATCTGGTCCCTTAGATCTCTTAGCATTATAGTACCTTTTTATTTACTCTTATACTAGTTTAGCTGTTTCCTTAAGGTCTATATAAAGATTCATTAAAGTCTCCATTCTTTCTTTAGCTATACTACTCGTCTTCTTTACTTAATGTGGCAATAACAATAATCTTAGCTCGTATCCGTAATTCGCCTTAAATGGTAATATTCCTATTCCTTCTTATGGTGTTGCATTATATGCAAACTATATAACTGGTAATAATAATACCTAATTGTTTTATATATAATTAATATAGTGCCTTAGATACTATTCTAGTGTCTAGTTTAATCTTTCTGTTTATCCGTCCGTCTGCGGATAATACACTATTAAGGTTACTGCGCGAACTCCCTATTCCGCCAAGAATACCTCCTAAAATGCTGCTATAAATCTTAGATCTCTATCTAATATAATCTTGCTTAGTGCTCTGTGTCTTATAAATACTTCCTTAATATAGATTCTAGCGATATCTTCTACTAACATTTCTTCTATGTATACTATAAAGTATCCCCACTTTATAAGCTTATCTACTATTACTAAAATTGTATTATAATCTTGTCCTATAATAGGATCTTTTAACTTTGGTAACTTAATAATAAAGTCCTATAATATAACTTCCTATAGTCTTTCTAGTGTTTTAATAGGTTATAGCCCTCCGTACGGCTTATACCTTATTAGTTTATTTCTTTGGTAATCTAAATACTCTCTTATAACTTATCTTGCTAGTCCCTAGATTCCTTAAATAATATACTCTTTTTAAAGTCTTAATACTAAGCCTGTAGCTCTATTATGTTCTTAAGTTAGTCCCTTATGGAATAACTTAATAAACTCTTTTATAATAGACCTTGGAATATAGGTTACTTCTCTATTCTTATACTATTCTGTGTCCAGATCCTCTACCTATACTTCTTAGATCTTCTATATCTAATCACTCTCTAGTAATTTATGGATCTGGCTTTCTCTTATTACTGCTATCTTGGGATAATTATACCTAATTAATCCGTCTTAATCCCTTCGCAAAAAAGCCCCTAACGGCTTTTTGTTATTTTATAGTTTAGCTTTCCTACTTAGAGTATCTGCTTGTGCATTATCTATACCTTTAGTATACTAAATTTTGAAATAGTATTCTATAAGCATTTCTACCTATCTAACCTGTCTTTAGTTAAGTTCCTTTATTATTAGGAATCCTATAAGGTTCTTATAGTCCATTTTAACTATAAATGGTTTCTCTATACCTTATAAGAACGCTCTCTATTCCTTTAATGCTGCAACTATACCTAACAACTCCTTATTATAGATATTATAGTTTAGTTCTAGTGGTGTTATCTTTTAACTATAATATACTATTAGATGCCATGCGTCCTAATGCTTTTATAGCAAATATGCTCCTAGTGCAAAGTCTAATACATCTATCTTAACAACTATTTCTAACTTTAGTTAGTAGATCTTAAGGATTAGTTCCTAGGTAAACAACTCCTTAAGTTCCTTAAATAGTTTCTTTTACTTATTTCCCTATACCCACGGTTCCTCTTTCTTTATAAGCCTTATAAATAGCTTAATACTCTTTAACTATTGTGCTATAAACCTCCTATAGTAGTTATAAAACCCTAGGAACAACCTTAACTGTGTAATGTTCTCTAGTTCTTACCAACTCACTATGGCTTTAACTTTCTTTAGGTCTATACTAATTCTTTCTAGTTTAATAATAAATCCTATAAAATTAGTCTTTCTTATAAAGAACTCACATTTCTTAATTACTACTAGCATTTATTCTTCTTATAGTCTCTCTAAAACCCATTTAACGTGTCCTTTATATTCTTTCTCACTCTCTAAGTAGATAATAATATTGTTAAGGTATACTATAACAAACTTATTAAGGTGTTCTCCTAATACACTATTAACTCGCTTCTAGAACATTACTAGTACGTTTATAAGCCTAAACTATATAACTAATGGTTTATATAGCCCTTTCTTTAACCTAAAAGCTGCTTTCTATTTGTTGCCTTCCTTAATTCTAATCTAATAGTACACCTATCTTAGATCTATCTTTATAAAAACCTTTACGTTGCCTATCCTATCTTAGATTTCGCTAATTAAGGGTAAAGGATACCTATCCTTTCTAGTAATACTGTTTAACTATCTGTAGTTTATACATATTCTAAGTTTTCCGTTTTTCTTTAGGATAAACAGTACTGGATATCCTGCTAATAACTATAATAGTCTAATATATCCCTTTTATAAGTTCTTCTGGATAAACTCCTTAAGTGCCACTAACTTAGTTTTAGTGAGTTTATAGATTAGAAAGAACCTTAAACTAATTCCCTCTTCTAACTCTATCTTATAGTCCCATGCTATATTCTCTAATAGCTTTTTACTTTCTAGTAACTATAACTTTTTACCATACTTGTAGTATCTCTTTAGTATATAACTTAAGCCTCACTTAGTCTCTTTATATATTGCTCTGACTTAGTACTATACCAACTTAGTTTACTATCGCATCTTACATTATTAAGTATCTTTAATATTAACCTAACCTATAACCCAATTAATCTTTAGATTATATTCCTATAACTAAGGCATTCCTAGTATTGCCTTGTCTTTTCCTAACAGTAAGATATTAAAAGACATTCTAACTAGTCTCCCTTTAATAGTTAACTAAATAGGTCCTATTTTAAGATTAATAATACCTCCTCTATAGGCTATCTAATCTCCTAAAATTGTTATAAGTGGATATAGGTGTTTTTTTGTCTGTGTGGTAACCTTATTCTTTCTACTACTACTAGTAATATATAGTTCCTTATTACTCCACTATCTATTAATACTTTAAACTACTAATCTTACTACTTAACTTATAAGTTTAGGTATTGTTTTTAGACTCCTTTAAGGGTTTAAGGCTCTACCACTAGTTTCCTTTAGTTTTATAGGCCTCCCCTTTTCCTAACTATTAGCTGCTAAATCCTGCTTATACTTAGTCTACTTTTAGCTAATACTTAGTTTATTTCTTTTCCTCTATATGCCATAGATAAGTATTCTCTAAGCAGTTCTACCACTATTATCTATCTAGGCATTCTTCTGTAAAGAATCTTCTAGGTTAAAGTATTAGGTCCCCTTAACTCTATACTTCTACTAGGTATTATCTATATATATACTTAGCGTCTCTAAACCGCTTTTCTTCTAGTGCCTAATATATTTTTACTAGATATTTCTGGTTCTTGTCTTTTAGTGCCCTATATATATTATACATATTATCTATATAAGCTATCCACAATAGTGTATAATGCGCTAGGTAACTTAGGTTAACTCTTAATTTATCTTTATCCTTAAGTTTAAATCTATACCTAGTTAACCTAACTACTAGTATTTCCGCTGCAGGTACTAAGATTTATTATTCTCCTCTCTAGTCCCTAGATCCCTCTTCTAGGTTCCTTAATATTATAATTAGTACTCCTTTAATATAATTTATACGTTTTTCTATAATGGGTTAGTCTTAGATAACTTTTTTGTCTAGCTATATATAAAAGTCTTTCTATTTATTGTTGTGTTGTTGCCTATACCACTTTCTATATAACTAGTTTAGTATATATAGTCTGTCTATAAGAAAGTACCTTATTATTAATACGTTATAATATCCCTTAATATGTCTTTCTTTAAACCTAACTGGAATATCTAAATCCTCTTCTTATTCCAGTTCATCCAACCATTTTACTTTAGGTATCCCTGCACTAGGCCTATTAGTAACTCTTTATATAGGTGCTTTGTCCCTTATATAACCTAGTATAGCTAACCTCTTATCTAGCTTTTGCTCTTGCTATATAATAATTCTTTATCTAAACTTATCTATAGTTTCCTATTTTCTATGTCTTATAGCTGGATCCTTAAAGTCATCTTGCTTCCTAATCTTAGTATTAACTTTTCAATCTTTAGGCTAAATACTATATTTACCTAGAATTACTATGGTCCTTATTTATTTCTTAAAATCTTAGCTTCCTAATAACATTCTTATTTATTCCCTAAACTTGTAGTTTTTAAACTTACGTCCTATACTTATTTATTTATTACTAAACTAAGTTGCTGCTCTTTCCTATCGGTTTTTATTTATTATAGGCTCTTAAGCTGTCCTTATTATATCCTACAAGTCTAAAGCTTTCTTTATCTCCTCTTAAGAATCTTAAACCTATAGCCTTTTGCCTTTTATAAGTAGTAAGCTAGTACTAGCAGTCATCTACTTGCTTAATTATCTTTAGATATTACTCCTTCCGTCTTATAAAGCAATAGATGCCGTATCCAACGGTATTATAATACCCATTACTAATCCGCGTTTTATAGTGGTTTTAGTCTCTACTTCTATTGCGTTACTAAGGCATAAGTACTCCCAGTTAGCCTTATTTTCTTTCTTATTACTATTAATTAATAAGTACTCTAACTCTATTATTATTATTGCTAATCTTTATCTACACGTTACTCTAATATCTTGATCTAGCTTATAGAGTTAATCTTATTCTTTATCTAACTCTCTAGTTCCTTTAAGTCCTCTTAACTCTAGCTTTTACGGCCAATAGCTTATGCCATACTTAGCGTCCTTATAAATTTGGTATACGTTATTATAATAAAACGTAAAGTGTTTAATTAAATACTTCTTAGTCCCACGCAACATCCCTATATCTGTATTATCATACTCTAATAACCTAGTGCCCTTTACCATGTAGTTACTCTAACTATAATGGAACCTTATAGCAAGAACTACGGTAGGCTCGTTAATGGGCTGGGTATATAGGTATAAACAATAAGTCAACAACGTAATAATAACTGGTGGAGTGGTTGCCTAACAGATTAACTCTAATTGTATTCTAAGATTCACTATAAAGAGAGAACTATCTGGGTAGGGACTGTGGTCCTTTAAATACACAACCATACGCCTAAAAAATCCCTTCGCTATATAAGGTATGTGTGCTCTATCTACTCTACCCCACAAATTACATAGATTATACAGATTATATAGATTACATTATATAACCTCGGCTACCATTCCTCATTATATGGTTCCACTGGATCCATCCTAGACCGTGCCTATATTAACTAACTAGCTTCCTCTAACTCCTCTTTAAGTAGTTATAATATTATACTTAAAGCGTCCGTAACACTATCTCCCTCCTCTTTATCTTTGTCCTTAAAGATTTCTAATATCTCCAAGTTGTCTACTAGAGGTATAATGTCCGTCTAATTAATCTAGTTGACATCCTTACTTATTATACCTTCTAAGGTTTCTAAATCCTTAGCTCTTTCTTCTACGGCTTGTTGCTCTTATACTATTACTGCAATACTATCACTTGGTAAGATCATGCCGTCTCCATATTCTCATTATGCGAAAGAGGGGTTAGTTTACGTTGCGTTGGCAAGTCCTTTATCTTGGCAACCCTCTTTCTATTTAGAGTGTACCAAAGCAAACATTTAATTATCCTATAACGTTCGCTCTATTTCTAACGCTAAGTATACGCGTCCTATAACTCTTAATAGTCTTTAAGTTCCCTTGTTAATTTCCCTTAGGGTTTTATATTTAATCTATCGCTATAAAGCTTAATAACAAGCTTTTAAGCGCCCTAGGTAAAATTCATTGTCTTTAAGATAAGGGCCATGCTTATGCTAAGAGAGCAAGGAAAGAGGAGCGTTAAGCCCTTAAAGCGCGCGCTTTAGCTTATACCCGTCTTCGTTATCTTAAGTAAATTTATAAAAAGGTCCGTTTTAAGGAGTAGAAACTTGTTTAATAGGGTTTATTTAAGCTAGGTAATAAAAGAGTAATATCTCTAAAGAAAGAAACAGTTTTAAGTAATATAGTAATTACTCCTCCTAAATCCCCCTTAAGTAGTTCGTCCTTTAGTAATCCCTTTTTAATACTCCCTAACCTACTTTCTTCTAATACTCCTATACCTTTCCTATAGCATTCTCTAGGTTACTTAGTAGTTTCTAGGTAGTCTTACTATAGCCTATTTACTTTACTTTATACTATATTTTATTATCTACATCCTTATAACTAATAATCTTTAAAACTTACTATTTATCTTCCTCTTATCCTCTATATATATCTACCTTATAGACTAATAGTTTAACGTTTCTATGTACTAGCTTTAGCATTATAATATGTTATATAGGGTAGATTTTTATTTTAGCTAGTAGGTTTAACTTGTATATAACTAATAAAATTCTTTACTTAATTTTAAAAGGTCCTAGTCTAATATAGTCCAACTTCTTACTTAGTTGTCAACTCTTAAAATTTTTATATAGTAGCTATACTTTATTTCCCTTCTTAAGATCTAGTCCCTTAGATCTCTTAGTATTATAGTACCTTTTTATTTATTCTTGTACTAGTTTAGCTGTTTCTTTAAAATTTATATAAAGATTTATTAACGTCTCCATTCTTTCTTTAGCTATACTACTTATTTTCTTTACTTAATATAGCGATAATAACGTTCTTAGCTTATACCCATAATTCGCCTTAAATGGTAATGTCCCTATTCCTTCTTATGGTGTTGCATTATATATAAACTATATAACTGGTAATAACAATACCCAATTGTTCTGTGCGTGATTAATATAATATCTTAGATACTGTTTTAGTGTCTAGTTTAGCCTTTCTATTTATCTGTCTATCTGCGGATAATACGCTATAAAGGTTATTATATAAACTCCTTATTCTGCCAGAAACACTTCCTAAAATACTACTATAAATCTTAGATCTCTGTCTAATATAATCTTATTTAGTGCTTTATGTCTTATAAACACTTCCTTAATATAGATTCTAGCAACATCCTTTACTAATATCTCTTCTATACATACTATAAAGTACCCCCACTTTGTAAGCTTATCCACTATTACTAAGATTATATTATAATCTTGTCCTATAATAGGATCTCTTAACTTTAGTAACTTAATAATAAAGTCCTATAATATGACTTCCTATAGTCTTTCTAGTATTTTAATAGGTTGTAGCCCTCCATATAGCTTATACCTTGTTAGTTTATTTCTTTAGTAATCTAGATATTCTCTTATAACTTGTCTTACTAGTCACCAGATTCCTTAAATAATATACTCCTCTTAAAGTCTTAACACTAAGCCTATAGCTCTACTGTGTCCTTAAGTTAGTCCCTTATAAAATAACTTAATAAACTCTTTTGCAATAGACCTTAGAATATAGGTTACTTCTCTGTTTTTATACTGTTCCATATCTAGATCCTCTACCTACGCTTCTTAGATCTTTTATGCCTAATTACTCTCTAGTAATTTATGGACCTAACTTTTCTTAGTTGCTATAATCCTTAGGTAATTATACCTAATTAATCTATCTTAATCCTTTTATAACAAAGCCCCTAATGGCTTCTTATCACTTTATAGTTTAGCTTTTCTACTTAGAGCATCTGCTCATGCGTTGTCTATACCCTTAGTATACTAAATTTTAAAATGGTATTCTGTAAGCATTTCCGCCCATCTAACCTGTCTTTAGTTGAGTTCCTTTATTATTAGGAATCCTATAAGGTTTTTATAGTCTATCTTAACCATAAATAGTTTCTTTATACCTTACAAGAATGCTCTCTATTTTTTTAATACTGCAACTATACCTAATAACTCCTTATTATAGATGTTATAGTTTAGTTCTGGTAGTGTTATCTTTTAACTATAGTACGCTACTAGATGCTATGCATCTTAATGCTTTTATAGCAAATATGCTCCTAGTACAAAGTTTAATACATCTATCTTAATAACCATGTCTAACTTTGGTTAATAGATCTTAAGAATTAGTTCCTAGGTAAATAACTCTTTTAGTTCTTAAAACAGCTTCTTCTACTTACTACCCTAAACCTACAGTTCCTCCTTTTTTATCAATCTTATAAATAACTTAATGCTTTTTAACCATTATACTATAAACCTCCTATAGTAGTTATAAAACCCTAAAAATAATCTTAACTATATAACGTTCTCTAGTTCCTACCAACTAACTATAGCTTTAACTTTCTTTAAGTCTATACTAATTTTTCCTAGTTTAATAATAAATCCTATAAAATCAGTTTTTTTTATAAAGAACTTATATTTCTTAATTGCTACTGGCATCTGTTCTTCCTATAGTCTCTATAAAACCTATTTAATATATTCCTTATATTCTTTCTTACTCTCTAAGTAGATAATAATGTTGTTAAAGTATACTATAATAAACTCATTAAGGTGTTCTCCTAATATACTGTTAATTTGCTTCTAAAACATTACTAGTGCGTTTATAAGCCTAAATTGTATAACTAATAGTTTATATAGTCCTTCCTTTGACCTAAAAGCTACTTTCTATTTATTACCTTCCTTAATCCTAATCTAATAGTATGCCTATCTTAGATCTATCTTTATAAAGATCTTTACATTACCTATTCTATCTTAGATTTTGCTAATTAAGGGTAAAGAATACTTATCCTTTCTAGTAACACTATTTAACTGTTTGTAGTCTATACACATCCTAAGTTTTCTATTCTTTTTTTTAGGATAAACAGTACTGAATATCCTACTAATAACTGCAATGGTCTAATGTATCCCTTTTATAAGTTCTCCTAGATAAACTTCTTAAGCGCTACTAACTCTGTTTTAGTAAGCTTATAAACTAAAAAGAACTTTAGACTTATTCCCTCTTCTAACTCTATTTTATAGTCCTATACTATATACTTTAATAGCTTTTTACTTTCTAGTAACTATAACTTTTTACCATACTTATGGTATCTTTTTAGTATATAACTTAAGCCTTACTTAGTTTTTTTATATATTGCTCCGACCTAGTACTATACCAACTTAATTTACTGTTACATTTTATATTATTAAGTATCTCTAATATTAACCTAGCCTATAATCCAGTTAATCTTTAGATTATATTCCTATAACTAAGGCATTCCTAGTATTACCTTATCTTTTCCTAATAGTAAGATATTAAAAGACATTCTAACTAGTCTCCCTTTAATAGTTAACTAAATAGGTCCTGTTTTAAGATTAATAATATCTCCTCTATAGGTTATCTAATCTCCTAAAATTGTTATAAGTAAATATAGGTGTTCCTTCTATCTATATAGTAACCCCATCCTTTCTACTACTTTTGGTAATATATAGTTCCTTATTACTCTACTATCTACTAATACTTTAAACTGCTAATCTTGCCATTTAACTTTTAAGTTTAGGTATTGTCCTTAAATTCCTTTAAGGGTTTAAGGCTCTATTACTAGTTCCCTCTAATCCTATAGGCCTCCCCTTTTTCTAACTATTAGCTACTAGATCCTATTTATACTTAGTCCACTTTTAGCCAATACTTAATTTATTTCTTTTCCTCTATATACCATAGATAAGTATTTTCTAGGTAATCCCACTACTATTATCCATCTAGGCATTCTTCTATAAGGAATCTTTCTAGTTAAAGTATAAGATCTCCTTAACTCTGTACTTCTACTAGGTGCCATCTATATATATACTTAGCATCTCTAAACCATTTTTCTTCTAGTGCCTAATATATCCTTACTAGGTATTTCCAGTTCTTATCTTTTAGTGCTCTATATATATTACATATATTATTTATATAAGCTATCTATAATAGTATATAATGCGCTATATATTTTAGGTTAACTCTTAACTTATTTTTATTCTTAAAATTAAACCTATACCTAGTTAACCTAACTACTAGTATCTCTGCTATAGGTACTAAGATTTATTACTTACTTCTCTAGTCCCTAAATCCTTCTTCTAGGTTCCTTAATATTATAATCAATACTCCTTTAATATAACTTATGCGTTTTTCTATAATAGGTTAGTCTTAAACTACCTTCTTATTTAGCTATATATAAAAGTCTTCCCATTTATTATTATATTATTGTCTATACCACTTTCCATATAACTGGTTTAGTATGTATAGTTTATCTATAAGAAAGTACCTTATTATTACTGCGTTATAATATCCTTTAGTGTGTCTTTCTTTAAACCTAACTAGAATATCTAGATCCTCTTCTTATTCCAGTTTATCTAACCACTTTACTCTAGGTATCCCTATACTAGGCCTATTAGTAACTCTTTATATAGGTACTCTATCCCTTATACAACCTACTATAGACCTTTTATCCAGCTTTTACTCTTACTATACAATAATTCTTTACTTAAACTTATCTATAGTTTCCTATTTTCTGTGTCATGCAGCTAGATCTTTAAAGTTATCTTACTTCTTTATCCCTATATTAACTTTTTAATTTTTAGGCTAAATACTATGTTTACCTAGAATTGCTATAGTCCTTATTTATTTATTAAAATCTTAGCCTTCCACTAATGTTCTTATTTATTCTCTAAACTCCCAGTTCTTAAACTTGCGTCCTATATTTATTTATTTGTTACTAAACTAAGTCACTACCCTTTCCCATTGGTTTTCATCTGTTATAGGTTCTTAAGCTATCCTTATCGCACTTTATAAGTCTAAAGCCTTCCTTATCTCTTTTTAAGAATCTTAGACCTATAACCTTTTACCTTTTATAAGTGGTGAGCTAGCACTAGCAGTTGTCTACTTACTTAATCGTTTTTAGATATTACTCCTTCTGTCTTATAAAGTAATGGAAATTGTATTTAATGGTGTTATAATACCCGTTACTAATCCGCATTCTATAGTGGTTTTAGTCTCTGCTTCTGTTATATCATTAAGGTTTAAGTACTCCTAGTTAGCCTCTTTTTCATCCTCATTGCTATTAATTAATAAGTACTCTAACTCCATTGTCATTATTGCTAATCTTTATCTATATATTACTGTAACATCTTAATCTAGCTTATAGAGTTAATCTTATTCTTTATCTAACTCTTTAGTTCCTTTAAATCCTCTTAACTCTAGCTTTTATAGCTAATAGCTTACACCATACTTAGCGTCCTTATAAATTTAGTATACATTGTTATAACAAAACACAAAGTATTTAATTAAATACTCCTTGGTCCTACACAACATCCCTATATCTATATTATTATACTCTAATAACCTAGTGCCCTTTACTATATAGTTACTCTAACCACCTCTATAGTCTCTAGCAAAATAACCTTATTTTCCACAATTTATGCAAGCTCTATCTTTAAACCATTTTTCTTATTATAGAGTCTGCCTAAATATCTTCTACTACTAAGATCCTTGGTTTAACCTCTACTCCTTAGTCCTATAATTACTTAATCCTTAACCTCTAGGTTTTTATAGTTTCTTTATCTATCTCTTGGATTCTTTAGTACTACTTAGGTCTATTAGCTCTGCGCCATTCTATAGTTTTTAGCTCTGTGTTTGCTAATGCGTGCTCTACGCCTTATACGACTATAGAACTCTATCTTGCCCTTTCTTAGCTTGTTCCCTTTAATAGATCCTATTATTAATCTTTATTAACTAATCTATTAAGTCTTATAGACTTTCCGCATCTTCTATTAGGATAATTACGTCCTAGACTTTAGCCTTAAGTCCCTATTTATACTATGCCATAAGCGCCTTATT
>Ga0307507_10004519_pt1 | contig 24455 bp, 28 predicted proteins | sample 7_EM_MG_FD_207223 | JGI IMG/M metagenome (GOLD analysis project Ga0307507, IMG submission 207223) | Populus trichocarpa ectomycorrhiza microbial communities from riparian zone in the Pacific Northwest, United States - 7_EM | ecosystem: Host-associated > Plants > Roots > Unclassified | place...
ACATAAACCACATGACCACAATCGTGCGTCATGTCAAATCTCAACCAATAACAATCAACCAATGACACGCTATTGCGTCGTCATGTAAAAACCTATGAGTCAACTGATCTCATATTGTGAAAGATAACAAGCAGATGACTAATAATTATCAGTCATGTGAGGGTCTGCCTTGCTCAGTCACCGTTTGTGACACCACGTGAGTCCCCCTTTCTGGTTCTCCATACCACATCATCACCACTCTCCTCACAGCTCGCGTTTGTTAATTCTCGGGTTCCTTATTGCCCTCAAAGTACTATTTCTACCCATTGAAAGCCACATCTACCCCGTTTTAGCCACAAGCCAGCACCACAAATACACTATGGCCCCCAGAAGAGCTTGAACATGTGGAGGCACCTCTAGACCGGCTATCAGGTGATGGGCACCAGGAGGAGTAACGAAGACCAGGGGTATCTGACAAGCCCCAAGCTGTTATGGCCCACAACAAGATCCGTCTCACAGAGCACCCGGGACCGAACATACAAATCCCCCCTCTACCAATAGTGAGGAACCCGGGCCGAGCACCCCCCATCCCAGTACAGCCAGTCCTCCCCCAACAATGAATGAATACATATATCGCATTCGCTGCGCTCCAACACGATCTCACCACAGCCGGCCACCCCAATATCACCAAGCAATGTAGATAGTCCCACGTTATCTGGCTCCCCCTCAGATATACCAATCAATTTCAGTACAATGCGTGAACTGCTCCGGTTACAGGAACAGGATATTGTGGACCGAGTGGTCCTCAAACTCACCTCAAATAACCAGAATCCCCTGAGTCTTACCCCCCAGCATGCCTCGCAACTCCCTATACCAATCCAAGGTACCCAGGCCCAACAACCCAACTTGACACACCGTAAGATAGCTGCATTAGAAAGCCAATTGGCCGAACTCAGAAAGCAAAGCGAGCAGGGCCTGGCTGATATGAGGGCACCGAGGGCTCTCGGTATGTACGACCCATCCTGGTCTGGATTGCCATATGAGAGCGAGAATTTATCAACTATCGCAGCGTGATTGCAAGTACTATTCCCATGAGGCGAACGCGGTACGCTCATACAAATTATTGATAAAAGGATTCAAGACGACAAATAACTACCGGCTTCTAGCTAGTGAAAAGGGGCGAGCCGAGCCAGAGCGAACGATTTGCATCGGAGACATTAAGTGTAAGCAAGCCGAAAGGTATCGCCGAGAGAGTGAGTGTCGTATCAGCAGCTTCTTCAAAGGGTAGGCGGCCTTCTCAGGAATCCTGGTGAAGCTAGCACCACCCCTACTCCAAGGGAATCTCGCCCCATCACTGTCTATATACAGCATGAACCAGTACGCCTTACTGGAAAAGTATGCATGAGAGCGAGTTAAGGCTTACCACTGCCAATTCCACCGGAAGAGGGTCACTGGTGGAAAAACCATTTATCAGGCCAGCGAATAGCGACTCCTCGACAGTGAGGTTGTAGCATCTGAATGCTTTGCGCACCCAGCGCCATGAGTGCCTTGGCCACAACCCAATAAGCCAGCCACCAGATCTCTCCGCCCGATACACAAGGTCCCTACATGTGAGAATGTCCTTGGACAAGCATACCAGCCAGTCGGCAGCAGCCTTCCCTCCACTATGAGCCAACCCCAGCATGCCTGAGGAAACAGATGGTCGGTACCAGCTATAGTGCCACCATGTAGAAATTGGAATGATTGGGAGTGCAGAATCACCCTGTGCCGCTACCAGCATGCCTGCATCTCCTCCGGTAGGAACCATGGTGCAGCGCAATGCCCGCCAGGGACTGCATACCAAGGGCCCAATAGATGTTAGCCATCCCAGCTACCCCTACCTTTCTCATGCCATTTCCTTGCCACTTCCTATACTGCTAGACCGCTGATTTCCCCTTCCAGAATACTTAGCTCGCTGCTACCCAAGTAGCTCATATCCCGATCACTCATTTAAAGCAGACACCCCACAGCCCAAGCAATTGTTGCCTGCCCCCCAAACCTAGCATAGTATCCGCACGCACTAATACATCACTGCATTACCCCCTATTTAACACTCAAAGCCTGTCAATGCCTACTGTGCAACTAAGAGGAGAAGGATGAGGCAAGCTTACACCAGATTACCCAGACCCTGATGTGATCACAGCTGTCTTAGACATGTTCACCCTCGGTGCAAGAATAGGCTATGAAGATTACCGCAATACTACCACAATTCACCCCCACCTAAAGACTACTCTAGTGGAGGCCCCAACCGTATCAGCCGATATACTATAACAGCTTAATAAATCCGGCCTAAAAGTCTCCCCTGCTCTTAATAGCTTATCACGCCACTTCACGGCATCTCCACTAGGCTTTACCGATAAGGTGGATGAAAGCAAGAGGAGAATCCATCATCTATCTTACCCACCACGAGATATGAGTGGCATTAATGCTGGAATCCAAGAGCATTATGGCGAGATTGAATATGGCAGGATCGAAGACGCAATTCACGCGGTTCACCGATTTGGGAGAAACAACATAGTGATTGAGTGCGACTTCTAGTCGGCTTTCCGCTACATACAAGTATAGCCAAAAGACGCTCCACTCCTCCGGTTCCAATGGGAGGATGCATTTTATGTAGAATGTATCCTGGCATTTGGACTCCGTACGGCTCAATATCTGTTCTACCTTTTTGCGGAGGATTTCCATTTGATTCTCAAACGGCAACTCAAAACGGCGAATATCAGTGCTACGATAATGCCCTCCCTCGACGATTTTTTGTTAGTCTTAGACCCAGGAGGGATAGCCAATCTCAAGAAGCCTAATGAAATCTTTACTACACTTTGGGCTCAAGTGGGATTGAGTATAAAAATATCAAAAAAGTGAAGAGGGGACTGCGGTGAGCTTCGCCGGGCTGGTACTCGATACCGGTCACCTGGTAATTCGACTCCCCGCTAAGAAGCTGCAAAAAGCATGCAAAGTCATCAGCGAGGCATGCGACAGCAGATCCCTCTCGCTGCTTGATATCCAGCTGCTTACCAGATATTTAAACTTTGTCTCCACTGTGGTTCCTCTGGGGAGGACATTATTTCTCCGCCTCTACAGCATGGAGCTGTACTTCGCCCCACAAGCAGCTAAGGACAATAAACGGCGGATATCCAGCGAGGCAGATAAAGATTGGGTCTGGTGGTCTGAGGCACTACGGCACCTACCGGAAAAATCAATCGCAACAAGAAGGCGTGAAGTAATTAGAGCCTGGTCCGACGCTGCTATCCCTCAAGGACTCGGAGGATACTATTTTAGCCAAAGCCAGGTAAACCCTAAACCCGATTCTGCATTCTCAATACCGATACCCCTCTCTATAGCCAAAGCAAGAGAGCACATCAATAGGCAAGAAATCTGTGCCGTTGAACCGGTTCTACTGCATTGGGCCGCCAAGTGGAAGGGGAAATCACCGATAATTCATGTCGACAAGTGTGCAGTGGCCCATGGTATAGCCCAGCTGACAATCCGAGTAGCCTCCATGCCAGTATTAAGGAGATGATTGTTGCTCGCTAGCCAATTCGACTTGGAGGTGGGGGCATTATGGGTACCAATGAAGGAGAATGCCCTAGCCGTTCCGCTCTTACCATCGCAATATAACAGGATAGCTGACCTCACACCACAGTTACTACACCCAACATGCAACCTCCAACAACCTGGATTTCTAACATACAGGAATCATGATTGTCACGGGTAGCTGCCTACTCCCTTTGGCCTGGGCTCGCCCCTTCAACAAGACGAACTACCACCCTCCGAGATCATGGTTTGCCCTCATCTGCAGACTGGCTGGGTACCAATACCTCAATGGAGGTTGCTTTTCCGCAAAGGCAACATGGTTAATAGAGTGGTTATGTTCCCTAGCTGGAACGGTGAAAGTCAAATCAAGGAAGCTCCACCTAGCAAGTATTAACTCTTACCAACTTGACCTCGGACTCGAGTGCGCGGCATTAGCAGACCCCCGTTTGAAACAAACCATCCACGGGATCACGTGTGATGACGTGGAACCAGAGCCACGGATACGAACAGCACAGACCCGGCCCCATCTCTTACTCATCCTCCGCCATCACTCACACTTTAACTTCAGAGATGTAGGTACCCGAGCCGCTTTCACACTTGCCTCTACCGCCTTCCTCTGAGTTGGGGAGTTTACTTATAAACAGACAAACCGCACGCTGGGGGAGGCATTCCCAAAATGGTTTCTCACTAAGTGTAGCGTCAGAATACGAGGAAGAGGAGCATATATGGAACTCACTCTCCGATCATCAAAAACAGACCCATTTCGGAAGGGAATTAAGTTGACTATCGCCGCAAGTCTCGACAATGCCTGCCCCATGGGTGCCATGGAAGAGTACCTCACCTGGAAGACCAACCGGCCCTACTCACTATTCCTGCCTACATCTGGGAAACATTGGTGGTCATGATCTCCAGTGGCAAGGGCAGCGGCTTCCCATGAAGCCCCTCCGACCGTGGAATCAGATATGCGTTTGGCGCAGGGCACACGTGTATTCTCTTTGCGCCTTATTCCATTTTGGGTTTTTCATGGGTTCTCTTTGCATTACTTTTAGCTAAGTCCTTCTAATACATTTACTGGTCTTAGGAAAATTAGCTACTCAAACAAGCTGGCGCACCAAGCTTCTACTGGGCCGAGGTTATTCAAACGGCTGCCTAATTAAAATATATCTCAATCACAAGGGGAACTCACGGACTGGAGACGACACCGTTCGAACTATGGTTTGCAAAAAAGCCGAGTGTGGAATACCTGCGTGTCAGAGGTTGTTCAGCATACGCCAATATTCATCTAGCGAATCGATCAGACAAGACATGAAGCGCAAGAGCGGGGAAGATGATGTTTCTTGGATATAGGATGACAACCAAGCAATATTGTTTATAAAATTAAAAGACAAGAGCATTTGTCAAGTCATGCGACGTTTCTTTCTACGAAGACACACCTTTCTTCCAACAAACGGCCGAATAAGTCTTCATGCCTTGACTGAGGAGGAAGAGAGAATACATCCTGTCACAATCAAATCGCAGTCCGACGGGCCCCGCCACAAGGAGAAGAGCAAAAATGGAAAGTCAGGGAGGAGGAGAAGCTGAAAGGCGAGGTGGGAGCTGGAGTAGCAGTGGAACACAGAGACGGCAGAGACCTGAGATATTCATTTGTGCTGGAGAAGCTGCAAAACAAGCCCTTGTTTGGAAGAGCATAACTCCAACTGGAAGTCCATATGTAGAATGAGATCCCGTTGTTGAGAATTATATAGATTCAAGTGAAACACTCGTGCACCTACTTCAAACGAGCCAGAAAGTCAGAGAGCTAGAATCCAAAATTACTGAGTTCCGTGTAAATCAGAGTGGAGGAGAACGATCAGTGGAGAGACAGCTGGGATCAGGAGTAGATACCCAGTCTGATTATACGACCGCAAGAGCCGACACAACGACTGAAAGAAGACAGGAAGAGCAGAATGATACAAATATCGTTTTTGAACCTGATCTTGCTTTCATGGTTAATGATGATCCAAGTAGCATTGAAGCAGCGTTCAGGAGGGCAGATAGAAACCAATGGATCGACGCAATCAATAATCAACTGGAATGACTTGAAAGGCACGAAATGTAGTGGGTAATCGAGGCTGGAAGCCTACTGAGCGAAGCAGGACCAATCAGTTCACCGATGGTACTCCAAGACAAGGTTGGGAAAGAGGGTCGAATTTCATGCTACATACCCCGATTGGTAGCACACAGATTCCGGCAGAAAGGAGCGATTGATTTCAGCGACACATACTCCCCAACCATATCATATGCGCCGATGGGTATTGTCCTATCCAAGGCGGTAGCGAATGATTAAGAAATTACACAACTAGACATTGTGACTGTATTTCTGTAGAGTCGGATTGATGATGAACTGTAACTCAAGCTACTAAAGGATTTTGTTATATCAAGAGGTGGTAAAGTCGAACAGGAGGTTCACCATCCAGGCGGAAGAGGGAAGAAACCGAATACACCAGTAGTTGTGAAATTGAAGAGGGGCTTGTATGGAGAAAAACAAGTGGGACGCAACTGGCATCACACTCTCGAATCGCATTTAATTGAACAAATCCAGATGAAACCGTCACTCTATGAACCGGGTATCTACATCTGCCAATCTGGGACTACGATTATCGCTTAGGTAGACCATCTACGGCTTATTGGCATAAAGCAAGAAGTAGCGGAGATGAAGAAACCTATTCGCAAGCCTTTTCAGATAAAGGACCTGGGGAACGTCAAGTATTTCCTCAGCATGCTTGTCGAAAGTGATAGAGAGAGGAGAAGGTGGTATCGCAGCCAACAAACATACGTGACGAAAATCCTGGGTAGATTCTCGATGGAGAATTGCAAAGAATGTTCCACCCTACTTGACCCTAAGACCAAATTGCACCGAAAGACTGAAGTGACGGAGAGCACCGACGTACGCACCTATCGGGCAGCCGTCGGCAGCTTAACTTATAGAGCTATGACAACACGACCGGACATTGCGTATGCGACCGGACTTGGCGGACGTTTTTGCTGCAAACCCATGAACTTTATAGTGGCAAGTGGTCAAGAGAATACTAATGTACATTCGAGCGCTGACCGAACACCGTCTACTGTTGGGTGGTGGAACAGGCAAGCAAGCAAGCAAGCAAGCAAATCGTCTAGTGCTTACAGTCTACGCCGACACTGACTTTGCGGGGGAGATCAATAAAATGAAATCTACCAGTGGTTTCGCGATCATTGACCCATACGGCGCAAGTGTCAATTGGAGATCCCAGAAACAGAGAACTGTGGCAAAGTCGATGACCGACACAGAGTTCAAAGCGACAGCTATCGCAGCCGAGGAGGGGATTTGGCTACAGCGAGTCCAAACAGAGCGTCATCCATCACTCTCCAGCAAGAACAAGCAAAAGAAGCCATATATCCAGCTGTTCAACGACAATCAAGCCTGTATCGCCAGCCTTACGAATGGGAAGTTCCGTCCTTCTACTAGACACGTCGGGGTGCGGTCTTTGTGGTTAAAGGAAATCATTGAAACAGGGGAGGCAGAGATAGATTATATTAGAACAGATGAGATGGTAGCCGACGGATTGACGAAGGCACTGGAGAAGACGAAGCATGTGCTATTTATCGCTATGCTGGGCATGTACTAGATACGGTCACTAGACCAATATTTCTTTTTTTCTTTTGTTAAAAGTTTTTTGTTTTTTAAGCAATACGTTGGATTAGGGGGGGTGATAGTATAATAATCCTAGTAGTAGTAGCAGAGCGTTATACCAGAGGAGGCATTATGGCATGGATGGAGGTATAGGGTATGAGCGGAGATAGGGCTCAACTGCGAGCAGAGTTTTCACTGCTAGAGTGAACTATTAGATAGTAACCTCCATAGCGATATACAACCATAACCAACTTTCCTCCCGTCAACACCTGCGCACGATCGTACCTATCCTCCATCACTAACCTGTAATTTTAGACACACTCTCGGGCTATTTGTGCTTGGGTATATGCTTTACCTCTCGAGAAATTCCTACATACTATTCTGTCCGATTATGTTTATGCCGCACTAGATTCAAAGGTGCTCACTCGATTGAGTGGTAGCGTATACTGAAATCCGAAATCGACCCTTATAACATTTCAATTATTATTGTTATTATAGCAACAACTGTCAATATATACATATTTCCTAGTCCAGCGCAGCTCCCAGAATCTGAGCATTCCAACATTCTATACTCACACTCATACCAGCTCGCATTCCAGATATTCCGCCATTCCCCCATTCAAGTGCCAATAATCATTCCCAGTATACTACCCATACTAATACCAATATCAAACTCACTGCCCTAATAACAACTTCAATGTCTTCCGGACAGCGTATACTCATATCCCTATTTTGCCGTGATATGTTAGAAATAATAGGCGGCGAAGTAGGGGCAGTTAAGTAATGGGCGGAACAGATCATTTTTATAACCTCTAGTCGGGTACGGAAGGTGCCAGGGGTAGCTCTGGCCAAGTGAGAACAAGAAAGAAAAGAAGAGCGAAATAAGGGTTGCGGTGAGACTGGTTTGATTGAATTGGTTTAACCTAAAAAAAAGACTGCAAAAGACTTGTGTGTAAGAGAATAGAGAGGGGATTTGAATAGGTGCAAGAGACCCGCTACCGATGAGAATCAGGGTTGTTCCGTGACTAAGCAACCACTCTCTAGTGTTCCACTCCATAAAACCCAATATGATTGTGAATGGGTTTAGCCAGATATCATGAGCTGCATGCGGGAGGTTGTTGCCTAGTTAGGGAACTGCCTTGGCTGTTATTAGTAGTAGGTCTCTGAGGTCTTTTTAAATCACCTCTGTTTTCTTGAGCAGGCACATCTGTCTTAATCCTCTAGAAAACTAGACAAATCAAACTGGCTTACCGCAACTCTTATTTGGCCTTTCCTTTCTCTCTTGTTCTAGCCTTCGGTAAAGCTACTCCTACTACCCGAATAGGGATTCAGTAAACGCTCTTTCAGCTTACTGTTTCATGGCCCGCGCTCGCAACATATTATTTCAAAGGTTTTATTGGATGAATAACTTGTGTGCGTAGGATGTTACAGGGCTGGCAAAGCGAGTCCACGGCATAACGAGAATGCCTATATAAATAATCTCTAACCTATGGAAATTCTATGGGCGCTCCCGCCTCACGGTGGACTCACTTCCCTGGGTTACTGTATTTAGACTATGACTGGCTAACCCTCCTCCCGGGGCTAGTGGCCAACAGCGAGCCATTTTCCAGATTTGGTTACTAGAGCCGGTGTCGAAACCTAGGAAGGCATGGCCTTCAAGCACTTACGAGGGCTGCTGCATCGCTCGTACCCCGTCGGCCCACGTGAGATTAGGGGCTGCGGTGCATAGGACAGAACTGCTGATGATAGAGGGCGCCGGAAAATAGGGTAGGCCTGAATATTGCAGACTGGGATGAAGCGGATAAGGGGTGTGGAGAATATAGTAGCACATGCTTGGGTAGGATGGTGTTATCGATGGAAAACTTCCAAGACACCGAGTCTCCGCTATATGCTTCTTTGTCATTGGGGATCGCTAAGTATGTTTTCGCTATCACTTTCTTTGGTCTTGTGTTAGGATTCTGTGAAAAAACAGAGACTCTCGTAGTGAATAGAATCTGGTGACTCTGGTCTTGAGATTTATTGTGTTTGTCAAAATTACTTCACTCTCTCCCCGAAATGTCCCAAGTTGATTAATAAAAAAAGGTGAAAGAAACCACGACTTTCTCATCGGCAGATATCACTTAGTTCTAATTTGTCCACTGCCCACACCTCCTACTACCAAAAATGCACAAGGTCCTCATGAATTGAAAATCGTAATAATGGAAAACAGACCCGGGAGGTCCCCTTTTAGGGATTGGACTGAGATAAGAAGAGTTCACAATATGCCTGAATTGGTTGTATAGTTAGTAATTGCTATTAGAAGTAGGAGAACAGGAGGGGGGTAAATATCAGTATGAGAGGCTATGCGAAGATCGTGGGGCTTGTATCATACTCCAATTTTTTCTCCCATTTGCCATCTGCGAATAACAACTACCATGGCGTGAATCGTTCAGATGGCACAAGAAATTCACTTGATATCGCAGATATCAACCCTACCCTTAGAATCTGTAAGGCTCTTATCACTAGGATTCCCAAGTATCATACATCTCATATTCCGGTTCGCCCATATAAAGTCTGCCGGAAAAAGCCTGGGCCAAGGGCCATTTCACACAGAAACTGAGCACTCTTTACCAAGTATTGAATCACCACGAACACATCCAGTGGTTCCACTTTAGGCCAAATCAAACTAAGGAACAGGTAGATTATTATTATTATTATTATATATTATTACACTTATAGAGCCCGTCAGCGATGAAGTGGTGTATACAATATTTGACCAGGGCACACTGGTGTGTCGAAGATTCAATCTCACATAACGTGATTTACGGGGCTGCGGCTCTTCGCCAGGATGTGGCTCACCATGGCAACCACTGGAATTTCAAATCCATATTTTATTATCTACACCACTAGTAGTGATACCATATTGAAAATTTATTAGAAAGTACTTTTAAATATGGGGAACAATAATTTGGAGTTTACTTTTTGTAATAAAAAACAATGCTCCTTGTATGCTTACTTTATTCAGAACTGGCGCAAATAACATGTTTTCTACAATAGTAGTAAATAAAATTGAAACCCGAAGCAAATATCATTGCTTAAGCACATAATAGGATCTCATAGGGCCCACATTTGAAGTGTGAAGTATTTTGGTATTGGTTTATTACTATGTTGAAAGGTGGTGTGACTGTAAAAACCAGAGTAGTGATGTATGTATCTTATAAATTGGATGAGATGATATCTGCTGATAAGGTTTACATAAGATTCCAAATCTTTGTGATATACTTCAATTAGGTAATTCAAGATATTATATAAACTTTCAAGGCAGTTGGTTAAGCATTACTAATTTTATTCCATAGTTATTGGGAGATAATTTAGAGAGAAATTCTGCTCTCCAGGCAAGATTGAGTGTCTTTAGAGTTAAGTTACCAAATCTCCAAATTCCAATGCCCAACCTGACTAAATCTTGTCCAATAGCTTTAACTATATGTGTAGACTATGTAAAATAGGTTTTAGCCTTATCCTGCATGTGTAGCCTATAGGGTTGAGGCTGGAGGGTAGAATTTCTCTCTAAATTACTTCCCAATTACTATGAAATAAAATTTGCCATGCTTAACCAACTGGCTTGAAAGTTTATACCATGTCTTGAATTACCTAATTAAAGTATATCAGCAAGTTTTGAAACCTTATGTAAGCCTTATCAGCAGATATCATCTCATCCAATTTATAAGATACAAACATCATTATTCTCATTTTTACTGTCACACCACCTTTCAACATAGTGATAAACCAATATCAAAACCACTTCAAACATCAAATGTGGGCCCCGATGAGATTCTATTATCTGCTTAAACTATGATATTTGCTATTGGTTTCAATTTTAATGGTAGGTTGGGACAACCTAATGCCAATTGGACAAAGCACATAGAGTGAGGCGCAGATCAGAAGAGAGAGCCCATTGGAGTTAGCGGAAAAAGGTATTACTAGTTGCTGGGGTATTGCGGGGTCATAGCTCTTGGAGAGAGAGTGTCTGTAAACCCCAACTTGAATAGCGACTACCACTCACCTCGACTGCGACACCCTCATCCGGCCTACAATTTGTGTGTCTTTTTGACTGCTAGTCTTTTCGCAATGGTTTTTTGCATTTCTTCTTTGCATCTGGTTATCTTTCTGGAATCGTAACCCATCGTTACTAAAATCTCATATATAATTTCACAGACAGGTATGAAACCACCAAACATATTCTATGGCACCAAGAAGACTTCCAGGGGTGATGGGAAGTCTGCAGGGACTGTAAGACGAAGAGCACTAAAAGGAATCCAGAAGAATACACCTATTTGACATGCTCCAACCATTATGACCAATTATCCCAACTTTCACCCAGCACCCCAACCACTGAGTCCGCCCATCAGCCAGCAAGAAGTAGCGTGGAACCAGAACCCAGTATCCCTGAACATAAGTTGTCCCCTGGAATTGGCAACACAGGACACAAAACACTTTCAGTATCACGTGAAGCCTGTCAACTCCGGCCAGAATCACTCACACTATAGGGTGACCCCGAATGATACTCACCATCCTTGGTTACATCCGATCTGCCAATAACCCTCAGCAGTATGAGGGACCTTCTCAGTTTGCATGGTGAAGATATTGTGGCCTGTGTTGTTTATCAGCGACTCAGCTTACCAAACTGAGCAGCCTATAAATTCAATACTCTTAATACCGGGACCAGAATCGAGCCCCTTCCGAGTACTCCGCCTATGCCACCCAACGCCACTTTGAACAGAATTTCCGAACTAGAAGCGGAGTTGGGCCAATTAGGAGCCGGAGCCCAGCAAGGCCAAACAGGAATGAGAGACTCCAGAGGACTCGGTTGTACCACCCCAGCCCATCTCTCAACCATTCCACAAGTGAGAGCCCATGTCAGAAATGGTGACCAAGCAAGGCAGAATTCCCCATGACCAAGAGTTATTAGTCATCGGTTGGTTAGGTTTCATACTATGAAATCAGTTGACTCTGGGGTTTTTACGTGACGATAGCGTGTTATTGGATTATTGTTATTCATGGTTTAGTAACTTGACTCACGTTTGTGGTCATGTGGTTTATGTATTTCGCACATGAGTCATAGTTAGGAGTTATGTGTTTCACGAATATCACCCATTGAGGACACATGACTTGTTTTATGACTTTTGATTGGTCAGAAGATATGGTGCAGTGGACTGGCATGAGTCATGAGTCGGGTGACTCAGGTGTATGGGTCATACTAGGTTGGTGTTGTGGTAAGAAGCCATATATAAGGGCACCTTGAGGGTTTGGGATTTGGGTAAACGATCTCCTCTACACCTCCGTCGATTGAAATTTCAACACCATGAAATATTATCGTCAACACCCACCCCCTCTCCCCCCTTCTGATGGCTCTTTTGCCTAGGATGCTGACGCTACCATCACCTCTTTCCCCCCTGATTCCCTTCTGATCTTCATGTTGCTTTGGCAGCGTGGTTGTATGGGGTTTCATGGTTACATTCCGCTCTTTTCTCCGCAGATGTTTCGCTGCTTCGCTTAGTATTTGCATGGTCGGAAACCCCTTTCTTTCGTCACTGGGTCGGTCGCAGTCTCAGCTTATCGTGGAATTGGTGGCCCCGGTGGCTCAGTACCCTGGTATTGCCCTATCTTCTTGGATCACTTTTCAGGACGGTCGGCATTGTGGAAAAGTGGTGATCTGGTTGTGGTCCTCCCTCCCTAGTACTCCTACTTTGTGGGCACACACCGCACTCACCTCACGTGGTATTCGTCTCGTGGCTCGGGGACAGCCAAAACACGCCACACCTTCTACCATCAGCCCTGCATCCAGTTTATATAGCCCTGGTACTATTACCCTCAAGTGTTGTTGTGTTCGATAATACTTGCACTTCGGGATTGTTAAAGGCTTTTGCGGCGGATGTGCTTTCTCTGGTGCTTCTTCTAAATATTTGCGTTTTTTTGGTCTTTCTCACTGTTGGGTTTTTCTTGGGTTTTCGGTAGATGCTCTCTTTTGGTCGCGGGTTTCATCTATATTTTGTTGTAGTTTTCAGCCCCCTGGGGCTAGGTGCGCGTTCTAGACCCGGGGTTTTTGCTCCCACAGTTTCCAGTGCCTCGACGATGGGTTGGACTGGCTGGAACTTTGTTGCAGCCATAACCATCGTGGGTACATGCTATTGTTATACATACTGCTTCGGCTTTCGGCCTCAGGAGGAAACAAAATTTAAAATATGATAAAAAGAAAACAGAAAAAAGAAAAAAAAAGACAGAAAAAGTGGTTTGGGGATCTGGGTCCACAAACCATCTCCTCTACACACTCGGCGATTGAAATCTCAACCTCATGAGAATTCATCATACATATCCACCTCCCTACTCTTAGTAAGCTATATCCTCCTCCATCAGCAAAAATAAAACTGGGCGCCAGGGGCGCCTTATGCGTCTGTTGCACCTAGCGCACATAAGGTCAATCGCGAATCTGGACCCACGTCGATCTGAACTTGCGTCCTGATTTTGTGTCACCTGACGTGCCGCGCCCTGACGCTATCCTGAGACAGACTCTACATGCGCTGCGCCCAGCCTGCTCCCCGTCCTCGGCTCTTCCCTTCTGAACATCTGTAATTCGCGGTTGCTGCACCAGGGCGACGGCTGATGATTCGCCTCTCCATCCTGATCACCACTGATCCTGGCGTCTTCTGTCCTGACGTCCTATCGTCATGTTGTGCGCCTGGGCTTCGGGCGTTCCGACGCCGCACATCAGGATCCCATGATCCAGAGCTCTCTAGTCCTGGTATCTCCCTCCTTTGGCTTCTACCTCCAGACACTATCTGCCTGCGCACTATTTTCGTGATTTCACCCTCTCGACGTGCTGTGTGTCCTTATCGTAGCTTAACTTTGTCTATTCTATCTGTCCGGTTCTATGTAATATCTAGATGCCCTCATAATGCCTCCCGGAGGCGTGGGGAACTATCTCAACTCTGCCTGACACAATCCCGATCTTGCGCACGCTCTATCCTCTTCTTTCCGACGTCACCCTCTGACGTTTACTATAAGATTGCCCAGACGCCCCCGTGGCGTGTCCCTTTCATTCATTCTCATACTCGTACTCTGAACCCCCAGAGTACCCTTAACGTACTCATATCAACACATCGCCTTCAAACCAATAGTATTAATTAATCAAGCTACGCGACATATACGGGACATATTCCACATATCATTTCTTAATTACCCTCACCAACGCTCCCCTTGCGCCGGTGGTCCACATCCCCCCGCTCACTATCACTGGTCTCGTGATGTGCTGGCTCTATTCCCTCAAGGCTCAGCGAGAGGCGTCGCGATTGAGTCGGACTCACAGTCTTGTCCAACGATAGTTCCTTGGTCACCTCCTGTGAACCATCTGCCCTCGGCGGAGAAGAATCGAGAAATCTGAGAACCCGGGCAGCTGACCTCGGGAGGAAATCAAAAGAGAAATCAGGGTCTTGCGAATCGTTTTGACTATCCTGCTGCCCCACTGGGGTCGCAATGCGCCGGCTGCTCCGAGTTTGAATTCGGTGGACTGGGCTTTTGCGTAGCCTGGCTGGATGGTTGACTCAGGAGCTCGGCGGGTACCACAACCCAATCGGCGGGGGTTTGGCTTTGGTGGGCTGGCCGTCGGGTAGTCTGGCTGGATGCCTGACTCTGCATCTCAGCGGCTACCGCTCCCCAATAGTCGGTATACCCTTGACGGCGGTCTTGTCGTATGCCGTGCACCTTCCCCCTCTTTGCCCGGATAGTACCGCGCATTTTGTCCAGAATTCTCGCCTGTACCCAGTCTGGGCAATCGTCCCATGTCTGAGTTTGCGGGGCAAAAAGGTCTTTAGTGGTTCCGATCATGTTAGCGTCCTGGAGAATACGAGGTGAGTTCGCGTTCTGGCTGCCCTCCTACCGCGTCAGGCTTGAACTCGCCTGATTCCTTATATTCCCCTGTTTGCCATCCTCGTAGGGTATGACAGAGGATTGCACACATTAAGCAAATCATTGTGGTATTGCTACGCCCAAGAAAATTGGGTTCAACAATCCCACGCATTTTCCTGCGTGTGAAGTACTTACCCCATATGGCCTCGGGGATATGGTGCGCCCCAAATCAAAATGTCATTTTCTAAGCCGAGTCTACTACCTGTTAGTCATTAGAAGAAAGTTGTCCCACTAAGGCCCACCAACCTCATATCTGTTTGGGGAGCACATAAATCTATCGTTTTCCAGCAGGTAGTCCACCCTGCGCGCAATCGCCGTGGGATCTCCGGGGAGATCGTATAATTTTCAGATCTCATCTTTAACGTGGGAAACAAACTGGGATCTTACCTCAGAGTGTGTATTCCCTATCTTTCAGAATTACTACTATACCTGGCTTCAGGAGGGCGTCATCCCTGTGTCTCTGTGTCGACTTACTATCTTTATGTTTTCCTCTGACGCTTCCATATTTGCTGCATCAGCTCTATAATCAAGCGCCTTAAGCCAAGCACCCTGTACCTCAGACGTCAAAGTAATTGGGCCTGGGAGTGGGTCAACAAACCGGGTGTACCAGATAATGAGAGCTTTGGCTCACGTTACTACAGCCGCCTCTACTCCTCTCGCTGTATTTCGCCCTGACTGGGTACCCGGCCAGATGTCCTCAGAGTGTGGCGTACTCGATTCACCGGCTTGACTCGAACTTCCAACTCCGGACGTAGTGACACTGTGAGTGGCCAGTGGGGATGAATAGCGGGTTACACTCGATGACTGGAGCACTGGGGAGTATACGATCTACCAGGCGTTATACGTACTCGAGCTGCTGGCGTCGGCCTAACGAGTGCGGCCTCCTGTGATCACGAGGTGGTCGAAACTCGCACAGTCACTACCCGATTGTTTGTTTGTTTGTCTGCTGTTCGTAACCGGTGACGCAGCCCTGCGCCCGTAGCATCTGGAATATCATCGTCTTCCGCGTCTGGCCCCGTGTCCAATTCAGTCTGATCCGATCCGCCAGAGTCTTCATACTCATCACTGCTATCATCGCTTAGACGAACTTTTGCCATTGGTACATGTGCGTCAGGTTCTGTCTCAATATTGGTATACGTCGTGCTCTGTACTGTCGTTCTCCGGGGGCGCTTCAGTGCTCTTTCCTGGGCTCCCGTTGCGTTTGGTGGTGTAGGGGGCACATGCGATGGCTGCTCGTTCGGCAGCGTGCTGAGCGAGCTGCCAAATTGGTTTTGTTATGTTCCCGACCGCGATCTCGCGCACCGTATGCCATCGGGTACGACTATGCGTCTACGTCCGTTCAGATGTCCTACTCGGGGGTTGGCTGGCTGCGTGAATTGGCTTGCCGTTGTCTAGACATGGTGGAATGCTGGACGGTTGATCCACATTAGGCAAAAGAGGAATTAGGACATAGAACAAGGGAATGTATCTTTCGTCTGGCGAAGATCAGGAATGGGTCGTTATGTTCAATGGACGCGTCAGGTCTTATACACAAGCACTTAGGGGGGGGGGTTGGGAGAATTAGACACTATCACTTGGTATTGAAAGAAAATCTTCGCCTGTAAAAAGGGTTTTGCTACTTGTTCAACATTATGATTATGATCTCCACGTCCTCAGGTATCATGGTCATCCCGACTCTAGGTGAAAAGCTTCGCCGAGATGGGAGTCGCTAATGTAGTAGGCTAAGCAAATCTACCCACAACGAGCATCGGTTAGCGACAGTAATTCTAGGAAGACACGCGCCACACGCAAAGCAGATTAGGATTATCGAATCTCCACTCCTAACGTCGAATCAACACCACGGTACGTCTGGAATTCTGTATTCACGCCATGCTCTCGATGTTCTCAGGTATCATGGTCGTCCCGACTCTGGTTGAAAAGGTTTGACGAAATGGGAGTCGATAATGTACGAGGCTAAGCAAACTCGAGCTACAACGAGTATCGGTTAGCGACACTAATTGTAGCAAGACACTTGCCACGCCTAAAGCTGATTAGGAATATCAAACCTGATCTCCCAACGTCGAATCAAGACCCCTAAACGTCTAGAATTCTCTATTCACCCCAGCCGCTCATGTGTTTGACTAGTTTAGTCCGCCGACGCCAGCCCAGTTAAGGACAGAATGTGCAGCGTGCTTGATCCAGGAAAAATAAAATTCGTATCTTAACGCAAGGCGGTGTAAGGACTAGCAATACAGGATACGAGAAGCTGAAGCAAGGGGGCCCAATGATATGTTTACTATCACATACCAGCTAACAAACCACAAACTGAGAATTCTGACTAAAGCGAAACAAGATCTAAGGAAAAAAGGAAAAAGAAAAGAAAATACCTGAGAAACTAGGAAATCCCAAATGATTTGTGTCCAGCCCCACGTCTTTTTGAATGGCGTGGTTGGGGCGATGGCGATTTGGTGTTATTTGGGGCACTACTCCAACTAGAGGTTGAGGAAGCCCTGGGCGCCCTGGGTGGCACAGGGGCTGCTGGTTCTGTCGGTGCTGGGAGCCTGGTGGGCGGCTGATCAGTTGTGCGAGCTGCTTGTTCAGTCGCTCTCACTGAAGTTGTGTGAACCTGGCCTTCACTCGGAGCAAGGGCGGGGGAGGCTTGCCGTTCGTCGTGGATTACGGGCAGGGTGGTAGGAGGGCTGTCCTGGGTACCATCATGTTCTGAACCCAGCGCGGCTGCCGGTTTAATTGTGCGAGCTGCTTGTTTGGTCGCTCTCACTGGAGTTGTGTTAACCTGCGCATCCATCGGAGCAACGGTGGGGTAGAGTGGAAGTTCTTCAAGGCATCCGGCCAGGCTACAAGGAGGGGTGTCCTGGCCACCATCGAGTCCCGAAAGCAGCACAGCTGCCAGCCTGGTATCTGTAATGTAGTCTGCCATCCAGGGCATCTCCCTTAGAACCTTCTGGACGTCTTGGACTTTCGTTTGTGTAGCTGGTGCAGAAGGCTTAGAGGCCGAGTCCTGCGAGAGCGGAGAGAACACATTATCGCTCAGGCCGTCCTCAATTTCTCATCGGGTAGCCCTCCGTCGTGTCGAGGGCCCCGGGGCTCCCAATTCCTCGTCCTAGGTCGTCAATTAGCCATCGTGTTTTGATCTTCATGTTAACATGATGTGTCCATACTTACGTCGTCCACAACAATCACCCCACCGTCAGGAGGCGCCTGCGGTTCCCCCTCGCTCTGGGCCTCCAGCCATTCCTCCTCCTCCTCATCCCCATCCTCATCCTCATCCTCATCCTCAGCCTCATCCGGTTGCATGATCCTCACGGCAGCTTCCCAAACGTTGCGATTGGGAAACGAGTATCTCCCTTAGGCAGCCTCGGGAGTCTAGGCTCTATCCTCTCTATTCTTCGGACTTGATTCGACGACCAAGACATCGAGGGGCTCATGGCCATGGTTTGCAAGGAGTCACGCCTGAATGTCATTATTGCTACGGAGCAAGATGACCTGTCGCAGGGGGACAGGTTTTTCAGGCTCTTGAAGTAGCCTGACGGCACCCGCACTAGTCGCCCCGATCAGATATTGTGGCCATCTGATGTCCTCCTCCATGCTGCCCTCTAACCACTGCGATCAGATTGTGCAAGCTCGGTGTTGTCAACACACCCCATGCGATTCACCGGTCTGCGTCGCTATCACACCAGGGATGGTCGAGGAACGCATGTCCCGCTTCTGGGGCCCCAGTTCGGCGACCAATATGGATTGTTACTTCCCTTGGGCAATAAGTTGACGCTTGAGACTCTGTCAACATAAGTTAGTGCGAGGCTGACGGGAGATAGATGGGAATAATCACTTACTGGGAGATTCCGCGAGGTCTCTACGACCTTGGTGCGCCCCGATTCAACGCAGGTTAGAGGGGCGGACTTTCCTCGCCGAATCTTTAACTAGTATCATCAAGTGACGGGTGAGTTCCACGATGTCATCTGGATGGTGGTTTTTTTTAATATGGGTGACGCGATCTTTCCAGGGGGTAAGGGCGCGAGCGAAGACAGTGATTGTTTCCACTTGGGCGTCTGTCAAGTGACCGGGGTCAATGTTGGGGGCTGTCATATAGGCCTTCAGGTGCCCACACTAATGGAAGTAAGTACCAGATGTGACGCCAGGATCGAAGAAGCCGCACGACAATGTAGCGTACACAATGTCGCCATACGCCTTCCTAATTTGGGCTCAATTGTTAGCGTGACAGATTCTGATACCTAGGTGGGGGTTTTCTTTGACCTACCCAGTGCCTGAGTTTTCGACGGCTGGCTCGAAGTGCGCGCGCTGCACCCGGTATCTGTTCACAAGAAAGTTCGTTGTGAGCGCTATATCCTCCAATGCGAATCTGGTGCTTGCCGTCATTACTTACGCTCTCACCTCAGCGGGGCGACTGGCGACTAGACCTGACAGAGTCCTTGATCGTTTTCCGCTCTCAGCATCAATCCCCTGGGGCTGCTCAGTGGGGCGTCCAAGGCAAATGGAAACCTTAAAATTGCTCACGAATATATAGACGTAGTTTACTTACTTTCCCTTCTCCCACTGCTGTTTCTTTGAGCTCGGAGGTGCCATAGAGACGTGTGCGATATTTCGATTGAATAGAATTCAATGAAAAAGATAAGAATAAATGTTGCCACGTCAACGAAGAGACGCGGATCTTGGAGGGAGGGTGACGTAGGTAGATCGGAATCTGGCGCCAGACGTGGGGAGAAGAGCAAAGAGGAACATATGGAGAGTGGGAACGCCAAAGTGGAAGGTGGGGTAGGAGGGGTCCTTATATAAACCTGGTCGATGCCCGGTGTACATTTCCTGCCGGTTAGACCTGGGGGGGTGTATCGTACGAGCAAACAACGCGAAGTAGGGTGTGCTAGTACAACCACGTCGCACACCGAAGCGGATACCGGTATCGGGGGCCAGATGAACTAGCCACATAGGGGATGTACGAATTGTGATGGATAAAGATATAGCCCATAGACAATCCAATGATCGTTAACACTTCTGAGTCTCAGAGATTTCCACCGCGTGTCATGAAATAAGGTTTTAAGCCTTAAAAGGATAGAGATGCCAAGGGACCATTGACATCACTTGAATGATTCATCCAGCAAGCGCAAGACCACACATGAGCGAAGCCAGACGAAAGTGAACTGATCAGATGGAGATCGTCAGGCAGGCAGGCAGGCAGGCAGGCAGGCAGGCAGGCTATAAGAAATATATTCGAAAACCACTAAGAACTCTAATGCTAAACAATATCACGAATACACTATACGTCAACGTAGACTCAGCGAACTATAGACGCGGCGTCAAATCAAACTCGCAGAGGCGCGAAAGGTATCTCTTGGGCTTACGTTCGTGACCATCCTCCACATCGAACGAAGCACTGCGCTTCCTTACCTCCTCATTTTCCAAAAGTTCCCTGGCCATGGAAATCAATTGAAAACTCTTGGACTTACGCACATCACAATTTTTGTCGTCGCACAGACCCCTGCGGCTTTGTGTCATGTCAGCTTGAGCAGGATGCCTTCCCAGTTCTGCCGAGTATTGTAAATTCAACCGGCTCGACGATTTGAGTGCGTGTGGTATCCATTTCGCGAGGGATTCCCTTCTCTCTCCACTGGCAGATGATGACATCCCACCGCTACCCACGGGTCCATCCCCGGCCCAGGAGACATCCCATGACGCGCCGGATAATGCTACAAGTAAAGCGTCAGAGTCATCTCCCTCTTGGGGTTCACTCGCTTCATTCGCGGGCCAAGGATTAGCTCTGGACCCCGCTTGTCTGGCCTCCGGATCAAATGACCCTCCACGCAATTGGTCTCCTGCTATCGCTTCATTCGCCCTATTGGTCACAGCGCCTGGTACAAGATAGTTGTTCCCCCACAACGCTGGTGTGGATTCCCTACTTACATTATTCCAACGATGACTATAGATTAAGAGATCAAGCGGGTCTTCAAGAACTGGATTCCACAGGAGCCAGGCCCTTACCGCTTCATGGTTATTGATGAAGACATAATTGATCCACCAGAGTGGCGTGTTGGGATAGTCTCGTAGGAGTCGGCTTCCTTCGCCTGTAGCGCCAAGTATGTACCGAATGGTCTCATGTCGTATGGATCTTGTAATCATCGCTGACAGTCCATGGATGTCATAGGAATCCAACTCAGGAAACTGTACCTCGTTGACAGGGCGCCAATTGAGCCGGCTATCGTTAGGGTATTCTGCAGGGTTATCAGCCGCGTGGCGGTTCCAAACAATAAGCACTACGCGCGGAAGTCCGATTAGCGCGCTCCAATCTACGACTCCTGACTCGGTAAGTCAAAAACTCAAACAGGCGGATTATTTTGAAAAGGACGCACCTCTTGGCGCCCCGGGATTTAGTGGGAGATAAGGTATGATTGGTGCCGGCGGATGGCTGTCAGGTGGGCTGTTAGGTAGCCTGTTAGGTGGGCTGTTTGCTGGGCTGTTTGCTGGGCTGTTTGCTGGGCTGTTTGCTGGGCTGTTTGCTGGGCTGTTTGCTGGGCTACTGCCTGAGCTGCTGCCTTCGCTGCTGAGTGGGGTATCGAGTAGGATTGGTGCTTGCGGCAACCCAGCCACTGGGGGAGGGTTTTGTGGAGCAGGTATTTCTTTTCCTTGCATCGGGTGAGCAGCTTGAGCGACTTGTCTTTGCGCTTGCGGTTAGTTAATCGGTGGTTGAGGTTGACCCGGCGCGACAGCTGGAGCGACTTTTGCTTGCGCCGGAACGACAGGAACGAGTTGTCCTTGTGCTTGCGGTTCAGGTTGATCGGTGTCGGGCATACCAAGAATGCCGACCCATAAGGCTCACGGACAGACCCCTGGGGCCTAAACAGTGAAAGTACAAAGAACAATATACATCTCGGTCTAGCTTAAGATGATAGTCATCTGCCTCCGACTATAAGGTCAGGTGTTCGATTCAGAGCCGTGTAATAGTTATAATTAGTTAAAATATAATTATGTGACAAGTGATAAAACATGACGGCGATAATAGCGTAAAGGCGTCTGCTAGATTTAAGTGTGTGTTCCCGTTTTAGGATGCCCATAGGGTAAGAACGAGAGTTCTCTAGGATGACGGACGGAATCAGAATAAACACTTAAGTAAAAATATCTCTCCAAGCATCGGCACGACCACTGCGACCGAGAGGCTTCTACCGACTCCTATAGAAGAGATCAATCTCTATAAGTAGGAAGTCATGCGGCGAACTTTGAACGGTTGGATAAGAAGTTATGGCGCTTCAAAGTTAACCCGACCGACATATGTAGTCTGATATATAAAGACGCAAGCATATGATTACCAGGCATGAGAAATGTTGATCACAGCATGACCGGAAGGAACGACTGGTCTGATAGCTAGCCAGGCTACATATACAGACTAAGTTCATATGACTTAAAGATCCAAAGCAAGTAATTGGATACAATTGACTTACCTATGATTAATGTCGAAGTGGTGTGCGAATTGTCATGGTCAAACAATATTCGCACAGTCATGAGAGTTCTCTCAAGTACGAGAGGTACTTAAGAACTATGGGTGTATGAAGTACCCCGGGAAAGGGTATGAGTAGCGGGCAAGGGCCCAAGTAGTGAGAATATCATCAAGCACCGGAGGCGGGGTCTTATCAATCTAATAAGTTTTACGATTATTATTTTCCTCATTACTTTTATACCTGGCGAAGTAACATAGTTACACTTTATTTATGAGCCTTCCTAGACAAGATTCTCCATCTAGGACTAGTCAAGCATAAGGCCTAGTCCAGTATCATAAGTCACCTTACCGGCTACCCCTAACAATGGGCAACGACACCTGGAGCGACTTGTCCTGGCGCCGGAAAGATAGGAACGACTTGTCCTTGCGCTTGCCATTGAGGTTCACCCAGAACGACACTTGGAGCGACATGGCCTGGCGCCGGACCGATTGGAACGACTTGTCCATGGGCTTCTGGTTGGGGTTGACCCGAAACGCCATGAAGAACGACCTATGGGTGCGCCGGAACTGCACCTGGAATGACTTCCCCTTCCGCTTGCGGTTGGTTAATCGCGGGGAGAGTGTGTTGGGGAATGGGAGCTGGGTTCGGATCAGCCGTAGCAAGACCCCATTGAATTGGGGCGCCCAGAGGTAGTAGCAGCGGGGGAACAATCACCTGCGGAGTGGGGACTCCTCTCTGGCCCAGTGCAGGTGCAGGCTGGCCCTTAGCCACAACCTGAAGCTGGTTGTTCATGTTGGTTGTCAACTTACTCATACAGTTCTTAACAAGTGGAACGATTGCCACATGGGCCTTCCGCATACGAGCAAGAGCCACGTGATTTGCAGCTGATTCTGTGGCGAGCTGATCGCACGCAGGGCTCATACACCTCATTCCTGCGACGATTTGCTGGAATTCTCCGATAGCAAAATTAACGAGTGGTGTAAAGTTCCTTGCTACCAGCTGATCTTTCACAAGTCGCCGCCATTCTTTATACACCACCACGCCTGCATTATTAGTTGGGAAGCCCATGGCTCCCTTATAGTGAGTAATTGACTGACCTCCAGGATTAGGGCGTGTTGCGCTGATCACCCGTAGGTGTCACAAACGGTGACTAAGCAAGGCAGACTCTCACATGACTAATATTTATTAATTATCGGTTTGTTATCTTTCACACTATGAGATCAGTTGACTCACAGGTTTTCACATGACGAGGCAATAGCGTGTCATTGGATTATTGTTATTGGTTGGTTATTGACATGACGCACGATTGTGGTTATGTTGTTTTGACATGACACACGATTGTAGTCATGTGGTTTATGTATTTTGCACATGACTCATAACTATGAGTCATGGGTTTCACGCATCTGACCCCATTAGGGCACATGACTTGTTTTATGGGTTTTGATTGGTTGTGAGGTACGGCGCAGCTGACTCGGACAAGTCAGCTGATGGATTTCACACTATTACTCATTCTGAGTCATGAGTTGCGTGACGTGAGGAAAATGAGTCACGCAGGGTTAGGGTTGAGGGAAGAACCCCTATATAAGGGCACCCTCGGGACATGGGATTTGGCTCACGAACCATCTCCCTTACACACCCGGCGATTGAAATCTCAACACCATGAGAATTCATCGTCAACATCCACCACCACCGCACTCTCAGTGAGCTGCACCCGCACTCTCGGTGAGCTGCACCCGCACTCTCGGTGAGCTGCACCCTCCCCCTCCCGCCTTACTTCCCTCATCATGTTCTTGGGCCCTGGCGTCCTTGTTTCTAGGGGTCGTTTGGCTCTATCACCCCCTCTTTCCGCTTGCGCTTCGCTGCCTCGCTTA
>Ga0307507_10004520_pt1 | contig 24453 bp, 18 predicted proteins | sample 7_EM_MG_FD_207223 | JGI IMG/M metagenome (GOLD analysis project Ga0307507, IMG submission 207223) | Populus trichocarpa ectomycorrhiza microbial communities from riparian zone in the Pacific Northwest, United States - 7_EM | ecosystem: Host-associated > Plants > Roots > Unclassified | place...
AGCAAAGTATTAAAAGTGAACAAGATAACAAATATAAAACATGTTAGTATTAAACATTAAAGTCCATGTTGAGTTTACACTATACTTATTCTTACACCATTAGTGTAACCTTTTCACCTTGACATAATAAACTTAGCTAAACATAATGAAGAAGAGAAACATAAATAAACAAGATAAGAACATAAATAAGATATAAGTTAACTAAGCAAAGGAAAGGAAATGAAAAGCATAAACAAGAGATTAATATAAACAAAACTTAAGCATTACAAAAAGAGAGAGAGCAAGAGCATGATCTTGATCTGAACACCAAGATGCCTAAATACATGGTAAATGCCTCATTTTATATGCCAAAATTCAGAACTATTGATTTGTTGACTAATTGTTGAGTGGGTGGCCACATCTTGACTTGGTGACAATCCTTATCTTCTTGTCTGCCAAAAACGTCATTGATAACGTTATAATTTGAACAGACTTAAATCATGAAAGTTCTAGGAAATTTTCTCAGCTTTCCAGTAAAAAAAAGTTGAGGTCATTTCAACTTCTAAAACTCGAGATATGGGTTGAACACTGAATAGTGTCTGAGCTACAGGACAGATTCGGACTTCTCCGTTGTTACTACAATTTGGACTTGAAAACGGCCTTTTAAATCTTGGACTCCCACGAAAGTTTTAGGCCTATGTCTTAGCTTTCCATCCATATAAGGCAAACCTAAATCCAAGATCTACAGCTCTAGATATGACCCGATGACCGAACAGTGTTCCAGTTTGGACTGAACCAGCATCTCTTTTCTAAATTTGGCCCTCTCTTTGTCCTTTCAATTTCCGTACTTAAACTCATCAATCAATCCTTTCATTTATTCGATAGGCCTGCATTTAAGATGAACATTTACCATAAATTAAAGGTATCTTATGGTATCAGACTTGTTATTATAAAACATGCTTTAGTTAAGGAGTTATTGATACTTCTAGTGTAAAATGATGATATAAAACATTGATAAAAATGTACTTTTAAGTACTAATCACATAGATAACAACTTTTTATCACCATCGGTATACTCACTTCTAGCTTTAGGAATCGTTATATCATATTCAATTTAAGTAGGCTTGTGAGGTCTATTTTCAATAAATAGCAATAAATCATAATCAATAGATTGAAGATATATAATCATCCTAGCTTACCAATAGGCATAGTCATTACCATTAAAGAAAGGTGGCTTGGAGGTTGATGATCCTTTATTTTGAACATTAAAACTAGTGGTTGCTATTCTACTCAAAGTCTAAGCAAACTTATATAAATGAGAACTAGGCTCTAATACCAAGTGTTATTCTAGGATTAAGGCAACAATAACACCTAAAGAGGGTGAATTAGATGTTCCACTAATAATAATAAAACAAATTTCAATCGACTCAATTAAATACGATAACAATTAACCAACAATAAAATCAAATTGCATAAAGTAAAGAGTATGGGGATAAAAATTTCAAACTTAGTTTTTAACGTGGTTCGACAAGCCTACATCTACACCTCAAGCACCAAACTAGTCTTGGGTATTGTATTCTTCACTAATCCAAGCCAAAGATTACAATGTGCGTGATGAATCCTCACAGAGCCTTTTTTCACCACTTGAAGAAATATCATCTTCAAGATTTTTCACCTTGGTGGTGTACCTCACCAATGGCTAAGAGTTTTTCACTTAAACTCTTGAAGGATTATAATTGTTTGAAATATAGTAACACTCTCTCAAAGTGTAGATAATACAATTGAAACTTATATCTTTATAGCTCACTCAATAGCACTTAGAATGAATGAAGGTGTTTAAATTTAGTGGGTGTGATAATTTATACTCTTGTGCAAGAATATGAAGGTTTTAATGCACAAATATGAGTATGATTTAGAATTAATGATTTGAAGTTGTTTTTGCTCTTAAAATAGCTTGTATGTGTATTCAAATTATATACTTAATTCTTCAATCAGACAAGATATATATATATATATATATATATATATATATGTTTCTAGCAAAAATTAGTCGTTTAATAGCCATTACTGTTCCTCTCACAAATAAAACAATCGACCGGTTCATATTGGTCAGGATAGTCGATCGACCAGTTCCTGCAGATTCCTAGGTGTTCATCCCTGATGAACAAGTGGTCGGTCGATTCAACTTTAAACCAGATTTGACAGTTTTAAACCTGGTGAGTCTTGAACCAACTAAATGCAAATCAATCCTATAATGCATGCAATGTGAAGTGAGTGAATTCTTCATGCTTGTTTAAACTAAAATGAATCTTGAAGAACTAAGTATTCTATTGCTTTGTATCTTGAACTTGTTGATTTATTCCTTCATTTAATTCTTTATGCTTGTTGATGATCTACGTATAAACCTGTTTAAATTTAATCTCAACCAAGTATATCATTAGTCCATTATCATTTAATTGTTATCATCAAAATATATAAATATTAATATGTGACCCAAAAGTCAACAAATAGTGGATTTACAGTTTTACCCTTCCTAAAAAACAATCAGTAGCCTTTGAGCTCAGAGTATTTTGGTCTTCTTACACGTTCCATTGGTTATTTAACGATTGTACATGAGTATACATATCTTTTCCACAATTATTTAAATAATTAAATGACTTAATTACCCCTAATTTTAAAAAATTAAAGTTGTTAGTTTTTAAAATACATTAAAAAGTCAATTTTGTTCTTGCAGTCAAGGAAAAATGAACCATGGAACTAGGGGTCTTTTGGTCTTTTCAAATAGGATTATGGTTTAGCTTAGAAACATGGAGGATAATTTTGTCCTTTTAGCCTAAATTACTATTTGTTATCAATAAAGTTGTTGGCACGTGCTTACCACACGCCAGCACGTGTAACACATTCTAGTGGTCAAACCAACCTTTTTGACATGTTGTTGGATGTGCAGTCGCGTCCTTTTTCTCTAGGTACAATGCGTGTTGTTGGAAGTGGGGCGGTTTGTTGTTGGTGAGTCTTTTTTTTTTCCTTCTTTTCTCTCCTTCCCAAAACAAAGGAAAGTATGTACTCTTTTTTTTTTTTGTATTTCAAGAATTTTTCTTTCCCTTTAATTTATTTATTTATTGTATTTTCACCCTTATTTTTTTAATTGCTATTTTTTTATTTTAGTTCCTTTCATGTAATTGATTTTTTTTCTCATTTCATCCTTCAGTATTTGATTTGTTGAGAATTGGACTTCTCAGTTTTTTCATGTATGGTTCTTTCAATCTAAAGACCTGTGTCATGAGTTTTAAAAGTTATCTATCACATAGTTTTTAAATCTGACCCGGGAAAAGTCTTAGGTCAAGTGTCAGGTGGGTTAACTTGAGTTAACTCGAGTCAATCTATTTTTTTATTTTATAAACATGTAAAAATGACATCATTTTAAATTTTTTTAAAAAGGATCATTATGACCTCAATTCTAAAAAATAATGTGTTGTTTATGAAGAAAGGATTATCATCCTTGTCATTATGATCTTGATTCTCAAATCGTTCAAGACGCCGCTAGAGTTACCATGTTTGTCTTCTCATTTCATCCATTTCAAGAGCACATGTCCCTTTTGAATTCTTGCACATGATGTCCACGAACAACAATAGTAGTAAATGCTAAGATTTAATCCAACTTGATATCGGGATTGCATAGATATTGCAAAGTAATAGGTCCTTACTCCTAAGAATGTTTTTGCTCACCACTCTAAGGTTCAAAACCAAAGAAATACAAATGAGAAAAACTTGTCACTCTAAAGATACAAATTAAATCACCACTTTAGAGATATAGAGTTAAAATGATAAGTCTGCCACTAAAAAAGGAGATACAAAACTTAATAAGTTGTTAAAAGGCCAAGTCAAAGACATTTAACTCAAATCCTGCCAAAAAATCCCTCATACATAGTGTAAATAATCATTTACATACTTGGAACAACCCTCCAAATCTAGAAAAAACCCAAACATTATTGAGACTCAAATAAATGACTTTGATCTAAAATTAGACAAATATTAACTAGCATATATTTTTAACTTCTTAGAAAAACAAATAGACACATTGAATGTTTAAAAACTAAAACAAACATAACTTCTTTTAGAAAACTCTAATGCATGTTTGGTTAGACAATATGAATCACATTCTTAACTTGAAAACCACAATCGATAAATTTATTTTTCTATACAATAAAGAGATGCAAATTCTTATTCAAATTTGGCTCGTGAGCTAATAAAACATCATTATGAACTTCATCCATTTATATTGTCAACCCAAAATTAATTAGCTCTACATCAATAGAACCATTAGAGGACATTCCTGTGTCATTTACCTATGCATATATTGGTAACCAAAATCATTACTTCTTTAAGTCTAGAAAATAGGATTTCTCTCATCATATGTATATGTAAAAGATTGCTTATATCTTTGTTATTATGTGATTTTTATCGAATAATTATCTCAACATAAAAACTTAAACTATTAAATATAGTTTTAGTATATGATTTTATATCAATTTTCAATAATAAAAAAATTATTTTTTTAAGAATCTCTTTATTGTTGCCTTGTCCTATCTTTAGATTGAGGCATTAATGGATGATTTCCCTTATACATCATTGGGACTTGATTAGATCTATAAAAGTAATTACCAGATGGACTCATAACAACTCCTTGCATCCTATGCCATTCAAATGTTGGATGGTTAAAACAGAATTGTGATGTTATTTTTAGTATTAAATTGTTTTTATTTTGAAAATATATTAAAAAAACAAATTTTAAAAATTATTTTTAATATCAATAGATAATTAAAAATAAAAAAAATCACAATGCCAAACAAGAAAAAATAATTTAAAGATACAAAAATAATAAATCACAATACCAAACGAGAAAAACCATTTGGCAATGGAGTCCTTGATAAATGAAGAATACAAATTTGACTTCCAGATCACAACCATTGAGTGACAGTATACCTTTTTCTAAAAAAAAAATTACATACATTCATCTAATCCTAATCGAAAAAATTACATACATTTATCTAATCCTAATCGAAAAAATTACGCCACCAAAAGAAACAGTCGCGAGAGTGATTGAATATTGGAAATTCAGAAAACAAATCGGATCTGCAAAATCAAACAAGGGCTAGAACCACAAGGCACAACCACTCATTCATCATCACATAGTATATACTAACAGAAGAAATGTGCCGCCACAACTACAGGAAGAAATCTCACGAAAGCTTCAAACAGAAGCTAAAACGCTCGCCAGTTATCAGAACTTCCCTTCGGAGTTTCGCTCTCTAGTGATGTCCTAAATGGTCCACTTGAGCCAAATGGATCCGTATCATCAAATGATGGGAACCCATGGCTATTATCAAAGTCTTTAGAGCCACGAACAGAATCAAACCTTGCTACGGAATTGTCAGATGCTTGGAAGAACCCACTGTCATGGGCATTAAATGAATCCATCTTTGAGAATCCATGACTATGATCAGTATCTCTAGATTCTCCAAATGAACTGAAACTTGATGAGAACCCATGACCAGGATCAGACTCTTTGAAGGAATCAAACCTCGAGAACCCATGATTCTGATCAGACTCTCTGAATGAGTCAAACCTTGAAAACCCATGACTTCGATTAGAGTCTCCAAATTCTCTAAAGGAATCAAACCTTGATGGGAATCCATAACTTTGATCCGAGTCCTTAGTGCTCTGCATGGAATCAAATCTTGAAAGAGAATGGCGAGGAGATTGAAATAATCCACCATCATGCATGTTAAATGAATCAAACCTAGAGAAGCTGTCAAAAGGGTGGTCCTCTGAACCTTCACTAAACCTTCGTGGAGAGTTCCCGAAATTGTATGCTGGGGTGCTTGGGATAGAATCTGCAAATGAAAATGGACTCTTTCCTGTGTTATAGGCAGGGGTACTTGGAACAGAATCTGCAAACGCATTCTGTGGGTTATATGCAGGGGTGCTTGGAACAGAATCTGCAAAAGCATACGAGCTGTTCCCCTGGTTATGAGCCAGGGTGCTTGGAATAGAATCAAACATAAACTGGCCCTTCCCTGGGAACATGTTATCTCCATGTGAGGACCCTGTTTTTATTGGATTTAAACCAAATTCACCAATGCTGAAATCCATGTCCTGCAAGAACAATATTAGATCAATCCAATCAGTTTTCTGAACAAGGCAAGAAAGAAGAAAAGGTACAGAAAGAGATTAAACAGTTCCAGTGCCAAACCAACCACCACTCAGTTCCCACAATCAAAACTATAGATTTCAATTTCATGCAAAGTAATAGAATTGCCTAAATAAACATAAATAAAGTTCATAATAAAGCGTGTGAAAATGTATGTCACGCATAAAAGCATATGACTGCATGCACACACCAATCCCTTCCTTCGACTTTAAACAACTTCCACAATTCTTAAGCACCAAGAAATCCTATTGCCAACATCAAATAGAAAGCATAAGACCCAAGTTTCCATACCTTGCCACTGACAGAATCGAAGCCCCAGGCTGATTCTGTATCATAATGTGTGTCATCAAATGTACCCCAGCCAGTTTCAACAATTATGTCACCAGAATGCACAGATTCAGTACCACCCACATCACTGCACAAGTATACCAGTAAGCTTAAACATCCAAATGAAGCATTAAAAGCAGAGAGCATAAAGCAGGACAGACTCATTTGAACTGTCATGCCATGCCAACAACCGTTTTTTTGGTAAAACTTCACTTCGAGGGACGGACAGCAATATATATTGTTGCAAAGATAAAAAATTGAACCATACGTTTGGATCTCTCTAGCATGGGGTGAATTCTCTGCACCACTTTCTTTAAATGGGGAGTCTCGGAATTCACTGGATTGGTGGCTCTCTGTTGTACTCCTTCTGACAGGACTGTCAGGAGGACATTTTAGAGTGCCATTCTCATGTTGATGATCCAACAAATCTTTCTCAGAATTTGATTTGCTTGGCCTTGAAACCTTTTCTGACTTTGCACCTGAATCCTTATCTGTGGAAGTTGTTTCTTTTGGAACTGAAGTTTTTTGTTTTGGAGAAGCTACAACATTTCGTACATCCAAGGTGAGCTCTTTGACAAATGTGAATCCTGAAAGTCACAAATAACAATGTTCGTAAGAGCTTTAATGAGGTTGAGACTTAATGCTGAAAAGAAAGCATCATGTACCCAAGTGAAAAGGAACTCCAATCCCTCCAGAGCAAAATCAAAGTCAACTAAATCCAACAAACAATTATTTAGCATACCTTCGTTGTCAAACTTGTCCCAACCTTCATCCCAATCAGCTGCAGCTTCCTGGATTCCAGGTTGCCAGCCTAAAGAAAGATCAAGAGGAAGAGAGTAAGTAATGATCCTGATGTAGAAAGAAAAAGTAAAGATGCGAGGTAGCCGGTGAAGGAAAATACAGCATGATCTTTGAAATGGATAAAAAATTGCAGGTCTGAAATTTGAAACATTTTGGGGGCATTGGAAATGCAGTTAACACCAAAATAATAAAAAGTTTGTGGTTCATAAGAGATACAACATGGTGTATTTTTCCTAGTGAAACACAAGAAGAAAGAAGAGTGGCTTAATTGTCATAGCTCAAACGTTTTTCGCATACAAGTAACAAAACAAGCCAAATTGAAGTAAAACAACCATCTAAATGGGCCAAATATTTTCAAGATTAGACAGGTAATATAAAACCAAAGAGGGTTGATAACATCATGGAGATACCAAATGGAAGTTCCACCAGTGAGATTGGTTTAGAACGCAATCCATATAGTTTACAGCGTTCATTCACAGTTTTTACTAGTTCCTCAAGACTCGATTGGATATTCTCAGCATGCTCCTGCAAAATCCAGTAAAAAAGGCCTTACACACAAGTTTCATACTATCTCCAGAAACTAATGGTGATTACAGTGTACCTTCACCACGCCATCAGCAGCTCCCCCTTCTTCCATTTTAACAATTGACCGATATAAATCCATTTTTTTCTCCTGCAGTTATCAAGGACAATATAAGTTTGTTTGATATCCAAAAAAGTGTACATAAAAGAAAGAGATAAGCATGGATAAAACTCACCACAAGTTCCTAAATTACCTGAATATCATGAAATGTAGCCTCTTCAATGGTTAGTTTGGAGGCAACATCTCCAGTCTGCTTGTATTTCTCTTCATACTTCTTTCCTAATGTCTCAACCTGAAACACACAAGTTGCTCCTGTTAGTTCAATAAGCAATAGATATTACATGGACAATACAAGCAAATCACGCAAGAAAGAGAGGTACCTCATGCTTATCAGTAGATACCCTTGCTGTGACCTCGTTAAGTCGATTGTCACATCGACTTTTATATAAAATCTGATGCCAAATAACAGAAGAATGGCAATAGGAATATCAGCAAAGAACACATATTTTCATGCTCTCGACCTCAACCACTCAAAGACAAAGTAGACAGGTTAAATTAGGCAGAATACCTTCGTGCATTTTCTTAAACCAATTCTTGCATGTTAGTTAACTGGGACAGGATCAGCTGCCTAAAGAAACTGTCCAAGTTTTCTTTCACTCCATTACTATGTTTACATTGTTTTATGGTTCAATGGAAGGTGCCCAAAGGGACTTGGGCTACCCAAATGGGGCTATTTCCCCCACCCCACCCCACCCCTCTTCACAGTTTGAACCTAGGACCTTCTAGTGGAAAACCCAAGAATAAACCTAGGACCTTTTATAGTATGTTTACTATAAAAAAAAAAAGGGAGCTGAACGATTCTTTTCTTTACTTTTATCAGTATAGTCAGTCCAGTTTGAATTTATTTGTTTTTGTTTTTACTTAAACCACAAATCATAATAAGGCATTTGATGCCACTGACTCATACCTTTTGGTTTTGAGCTCTTAGTATATTCATGACCTTGAGATAATTTAAGCTATAGTTTGTGCATTTTTGAGATATCCAATAGCAAATAAAATGATGAAACGAGCTTCCATCCAGAACTTAAGCACAATGAGTCAGGCACAATTAGTTTATGCATATATAATACATCCAGTAAAAAAAGAATGATTTGAGGAGCTTGCATCCAAAACCAAAATCAATAGTCCAAACATAGCAGACAAGATACAGCTAAAACAGTTCAACCTGAATACTTCAAAGCAATTTTTACATAATAGCAAAGGACATCATATGTAAAAGACATTGACTCTCACAAAGGGAAAAAGAAATTGCGAGCGTACTTACAAGTTCCTGCATCTTGACATGATAAAACTCAATCTTTTGTCTAGAATCTAATATTTCCTTTTCTAGTTCTTCTACCTGCACTCAGAGATAAGCAAGAAGATTTTTGTTTTTAATCCCATTCATAGAAAACCTAGAAAATCTGTAACACAAAAACACCTCACATATACTTTATCTTCATTCTATAACTTGATGCAACTCAAAGCTTTTTAATGGCAAATGAAAACAAATTTCTCTCACTTTAACATAATAATATATGAATACCACATCGACCACACAAAATTAACACTCCCATATAATGAGCACACAAGAAGAATAAGAAATACCTTTTTATTGGCCTGAGATGCCTCTTGGAACTTTGAGTTGAGAGCATCCTGCTCCTCTTGGTTGAGTTGATTCGTGAGATGTTTTTCAAGCACAAGAACATTGGGCTTTTGTTGCGTGGGATGTTTTTCATCAGCATGAGGAGCAGCAGGTGGCCTTGGTGGCCTAGCAGCAGCAGGTGATGGCCGTGCAACTGTCACAACTTGTTGTTGTTGCAAACCTTTGAGATTTGTTTTTCCACTTAAAAAGAATGCAAGAGGAAAAAACTAATAATGAAAGCCTATGGCATGAAAAGGAAGAATATACCAGAAGCAGGTCCCCAAGTTCCACTGCCATATGAAGTTGCAGGGTGACTTGTGGCAGACAACAGAGTCTCATCGGACATGATAGTGGTTGGAAGTGTTGAAGGAAGAGGACGATTTTCTCTATAACGCTCCATCAAATAGAGAGCAGTGCAGAACTCCCTCAAAGAAAGCATGCTGTCATTATCTTGGTCGGATAAATCCCAAACTTTTTTTAACACCTCTGAAATATCAAGAGTATAGTAAATTAATGAAATGTTAGCCTTTGAAGAAATTCACAAGCTCAAAACTGTCACATTTTGAGGAAACTAAATATAAAGAAAGAAAGTCGCAACACATTATGAAAAGAAAGGAATAGGATATAGAAGAAATGTCAAGAAAAGTAAATCATACTTGAATACTTAATTGTGTGCCTCAACTATTTACCAGACACTTGCGATAGCAATCTGATCAATCCATGAAATAACATTTCTAGCAACCCAATTATTTGATAATATATTATAGGGGATAACACATCTCTGTCCTCCAGCATATTCTTCAGAAAAATTCCTTTCATCCTACCACATAATATGAATTTCTAAAAAGGCAAGAAATACAATTGACTTACATAATAAATCTTAAGCTAACAGCATACTGTGACAGCAAAAAATGGCTATTACTAGATTTCCAAATGTTGTAGGTTGTGCTTTCACTGTCCATCTTAGATTATCTTAAGAGTTCACGTCAAAACTGCACAGTTTAAGCAGGATTATTAAAAGGAAACAAGTCTAGTAGTCTACCTCTTGGTAGCCTCCAGCTTAAGAAAAGGTTGCGTGCCTGTTCCCCAGTAAGCTTCCCATCTCTATCTGTGTCAACTTGCACAAACACTTTTGTGTACTTTTGAATATCAGATTGAGTCATCCTCGGCCATGGAGGCTGGGATTGACTGAGAGCTGCATTGCTAGATCCAGAAGGAAAACCAGTTGAAGGAGCAGAGGTGACACTTTGAGGTGGAACCTGCTGGTTTGGTCTTGCTGTTGATTGACCACCCACAAGCAGCTGAGAAAAAGTACTCTGAAAAGAATCCAGGGAACTTGAATTAAGTGAATGTTGGGATCCGACAGAAGATGGAACAATAGCTGACGAGACAGGTATGCTGCTTGTAGAAGGTGCAGCTGATAAGGAACTCTGCTTTGCTTGAGCAGGAATTGCTGAGAATACATCGCCAAAATGCGAGTCTGAAGCAAAACCATTCCCAGAAACAACCACTGATTTGAAATCCTTAGTTGCAGGTTGGTTGGATGTGATGGCTGCTTCTAGTGGTTTACAAGTAGGGGCTGCCATCTGCCCAGCAGAAACCTGTGGTCTAGGTTGAACAGAGGGCGTAAAACCAGGTGCACTGAGCCCAAATCCATCCTGAGTTGTAGTAGGACTAGTCCCTCTACTAGGAGCTTGTGAAGTCAGGCCAACAGCACTTCCACCAAGCCAATCTGTTGAGATATTTGAATTCAGAGGCCGAGGAGCAGCCATGGTACCTCCCCTGGGCATACCTTGACTTACAAGAATTTGTTGTGGATGGGAAGCAGAAATAGGAGGCATAGCTTGGGGTTGGGGTCCGGGTTGCCTCATAAATTGGCCTTGCTGGGATGGAAAATACTGCTGGTTTGTGACTGCATTTCCAGGCACTTGTGGTGGTCTGATGTCAACATTTGTTGATGCTGCTGACATAGTGCCAGCCAGCTGGGGAGCAGGAGCTGATGCTTTAGGAGCAGGAGTTGCTGCTAGGTTAACTTGAGGAGCAGGAATTTTAGCTGAAGCAGGACCATATAATGCTGCCTTCACTATTTCTGGGGTCAACTCTCGCTTACTCTGTGCCACAGTAACAAGTTTAAGTGCATTATAGAACTCTTGTCGACCGAGGTAGCCTGCTTTCCTCTGGTCAGCATGCATCCACACCTGCACAGAGCATAAGTGAATCACAGACACTCAGTTTAACAAAACAATATTTGAGACCCCAATATGAAGGGACTCCGAGGGGAAAAAAAGTTGAATATTCACATGGAAAACCATTCCAAAAAAGGTGGGAACATTTAAATTCTTACGCACACATGCACAGGCAAAAGTGCACACATATTACAGAGGTTTCCAGTCTTTTAACAGCAGAACCCGTTCTTCCCTGTCATATGCCTAACAACAAATCAAAAGGTTTTCTTCCACATTTAAAATGCATCATTAACATAAAATTTAGAAACTAATTCAACTCAATCTCAAGTAGAATGTAGCCCATACAGAAAGAATATAGTTAATACACCAACCACAAGATTAAGTACAAAACTTCACATGCTATGATTGAACCAACAAAAACCCACCAAACCCGCCACTACCCATTTATTGCACAATCCTACAGAAAAAAAAAACCTCCACTTTATATTCAAACACCAAAATGCAATTCACAAACTGAACAACATTTTCAACAAGCTACAAACCTCCAAATGTCTAGCATAACAACATTTTTTACTTCTAGAATCAACTAAAAATCCTCCATTCACGTAGTATTCATCAACTTCTCTCTCAAAGACACCAGACCTAAAAATTGAAAACTACACATCTTCAATTCTTTACATGGTCTCAACCCAGTTAGTAAATTTACTAATAATCAGAATATACAGCAAACATTTCTTATTAGTTATGCAAACATGCATACATTTGTTTTCTGCCTTTTGATGGCAGAGCCAGTTCTTTTTACTGCATTACCTAACAGCAAATCAAAAGGTTTTCTTCTAGAGACTTAACATCCATTATCAACATGAACATTAGGACCCAAGCAAGCTCAATCAGTAGTAGAACATAGCACAAGAAGAAACATAGTTAATACATCAACAGCGAGATAAAGAGTACAAAACTCAGCACGCTATGATCAAATCCACCAAACTCAGCACAACTACCCATTTCTCAGAACCCAACAAATAAAAACCTCCATTTTAAATTCAAAACTCTATCGTACTACCTGAAGTTAAACTCTTTCTACTTCTAGAATCAACTAAAAACCTGTAGTAATTCATCAACTTCTCTCTCAAAAACTAGGCATCGTCAATTCTTTCGATGATCTCAACAAGACAGTAGCAATAATAATAATAATAATAATAATAATAATAATAATTCACCATTGCAAACATGACTTACTGATTTTATCATTATCCAAAATCAAAATTTCTTTCTTAACTAACCTCAAAAATTCAAATAACCTAATCTTTTATAACCCTAGCTGCAGCAAACATCACCTAACAGTTAGTTCTACATCGAAATCAACATATCTAAGTAACAAATCCAAAAACAATGATGAGAAACAGTGGATTGCGAGGAACCTGAGCAAGGACGTGCTTAGGCAAACCGGAACCTTGAAAGAAACCGACGGCTTCAGCACCACTGATCTGACCATCACCGTCTAAATCTGCTCTTCTGAAAAACGAATCGAATAGATCCGTATTATTCGAGTTTGTCATTTCCGAATTCAATTAATTTTTTTCCGGCAGCAGGATTTGCTGGCGGTCTTACGATTCGGAAATTTTCATAAAAAGGAGTTATTCATATGAAAAGGATCGAGGCCCTGATGAGAGAAAGAGAGGTGTAAAAAATAAAAACAAAAGAAAAGGAAATTATGGGCCAACTATTGATTGCGTGGCGGAGGTTTATTGCTTGGCCACAAAGACTGTGTCGTTTCGGTTTGGATGGGATGGGGCGGGGGACAAATTTAATTTAGGGAATCGTCTGTCTCACCTAGTTACGGTCAAGATGATAATATTCAAATTTTTACTGCGGTTGGCGTTTTTGTTGTGGTTTATTACAAAGGAAAAAAAAACTTCAAATTCAATAGCGAGCGAGGACTCATGGTAGTTTAGAATTGTGTTGTAAATGGTTTTTAAGACGTTAAAAAAAAATTGTTTAAAATTATTTTATTATTATTTTTTTGATGTTTTGTTTTTTAAAAAAATATTATTTTAATATATTTTTAAGTAAAAAAATATTTTGAAAAACAATTATTATCATATTTATAAATATCTGTAAAATTACTCGGCACCAGCTAGCTTGAGCTCTTCAGGGCTAAAATTGTATCATTTTTTTCTTATCATCTCAAATTTACATCTATAAGTCAAAATAATATACAAATAATATTATTATTATATATATATATATATAAATTATTTTATTGGTAGGAAATTATATGTTTAATTTTTTTTTTCATCTCTCTCTATTTTTTATTATTAACGTGGGTGTCCGGGCCAGTTTGCGCGCATCTCGACTAATCACACGGGTCCTGAAGTTAACAACCATGTAAGCCTCCAACAGCCTTGAGAGGACTTGAACTCGTGACCATTGAGGAGTAAACTCAAGACCTGACTAGTTGAGCTACCCCTCAAGGTATTTCCTCTCTCTCTTAAATCATTAGGTGATGAAGACCATAAATTCATAATGGTGTTAAATCTCAATTACTTATTATACTTTTTTTTTTTTTTGAATTATGACCTAAATGAAAGTTGGCCAAAATTTAATATTTTTTTTTGTTTAAAGTTAATTTTTTATGTTTTTAGATCATTTTGATATGTTGATATTCAAAAATAAATTTAAAAAACAAAAAAAAATATTTTAATGTATTTCTAAATAAAAAGAACTTTGAAAATTAATTATTACCACGCTCTCAAATATTCCCTTAGTATACTTAATAAAAATTAAAATGATTCCAAACAAAAAGGCAAACAGTACAACCCCAAAAACATAGGATTATGATAAGCATATTAAAGCTATCATGCTAAAACTATCTTTTGAATATTTTTTTTTGTTGGTTAATGGGTTAGGCCTGGTTCGCGCATGAAGAATGGGTTTGGTTCAAGTATTTATAGGAATTACTAAAAAACAAATGCTCCCTATATATATATAGGGACATAACTCATATAAAAAGGTAAGTTTTCATTGTTGAAAGAATAAAGTTCTTTCTTTCTCTTCTCTCATATTATACATTTTGAGTTGAAAGAATGCTTCTGTTGAGTCTTGGATTTACAAAACTTTATTTAATGTATTGTTATTCAAATTTAATAAAGTAATTTTATTAGGATTTTGTCTTTTCTGTCATTAAATAGAAAGACTCTTCTGTCAAATAAATGGTAGTTGTGTAACTGTCATTTGTTAATTAATTAAAAAGAAAAAATTACCAATTAATCATGTGAATTGGTAACTGACATTTTATGGTGTTGGTTATGGGACACCTACTGTGGGGTAATTTCAATTAGTTCTCGTAGTCAATTGGAAACTGCTATTTGGCAGTTAAAAAAACATGACAACACATCTGGTTTGGCATATGTGTAACTGCCATCTAGCAGTTGAAAAAACAAAAAAAAAATATTAGCAGTCATGCTCTGTCTGGTCCTAAAAGTAAGAGAATGGATTAAAGCTATGGAAGAAGAAATGGAGTCGATGAAAACTAATCAAGTCTGGGACTTAATTGATTTACCATCAAGACAAGATCCATTGGAAATAAATAGGTTCTTAAAATTAAATGTAAGGCGAATGGGTCAATAGAACGTTATAAGGCTCGATTAGTAGCGAAAGGTTACATTCAAGAAGGGGGAATTGATTATGAAGATACATTCTCACCAGTTGTGAGAATTACTTCAGTCCGTCTTATTTTAGCTATTGTCGCACATATAGACCTAGAGTTATACCAAATGAACGTTAGAACTGCATTTCTCAATGGAGAACTAAATGAGGAGATCTATATGGATCAGCCTTTAAAATTCGAGACTAAATGACAAGAACGCAAAGTTTGCAAGCTTAAAAGATCCATATATGGTCTTAAGTAAGTTTCTAGACAATGAAACGTTAAGTTTCATCAAGTTATCCTGAAGGATGGTTTTACAATGATGGGAAAAGACCATTGCATGTATTTAAAACGTTCTAATAATAGTTTTATAATATTTTCCTTATATGTTGATGACATCTTAATAGCTGGAAATAGCAAAGAGATGATTGATACTACTAAAAGATGGTTATCATCAAACTTTGAAATAAAAGACATAGGTGAGCCCAGCTATATTCTTGGTGTGAAAATCATAAGAGATCGCGTTAAAAGGCTTTTGGGTTTAACTCAAGAGACTTACATCAAAAGGATGTTAGAGCGTTATCACATGCAAGATAGCAACCATGTTGATAAAAACTTGAGCTTAAGTCGTGATATGTGCCCCAAGACTTTAGAAGAAAAAGAAAAAAATATCCAGAGTACCTTATGTTAGTGTCGTCAGTAGTTTGATATATACAATGATGTCCACATATCCTGATATATGTTATGCCATTGGATTGGTTAGCCGATATCAATGAAACCCTGGTCAAAAACATTGAATGATAGTCAAAAGGATTCTATGATATTTGAAAGGAACCTTAAATTACATGCTATGTTACCAAGGAAAGAAAGACTTATGATTGGTTGGTTACTTTGATGCTGATTGGAGAGGAGATGTTGACCAATCTAAATCAACTTCGGAATATGCTTTCTTGCTTAATGATAGTGCAATACTATGGAGGAGCTAGAAACAATCCTACATACTCTTATCTAATATGAAGGCTAAGTATGTAGCTTGTTCCGCAGCAACACAAGATGTTGTTTGGTTAAAAAGTTTCATGTATCATTTAAAAATTGTCAAATCAACATCAGACCCAGTGATAATTTACTATGATAACACTACTGCAGTAGTTGTGGCTAAAGATCCAAAATACCATGGAAAGACTAAACATATCAAGATGAGATATCACTACATTAGAGAAGCAATTACTAAACATGATATGATCCTAAAACACATTTCTACAAATTCTATGATTGCAAATCCACTCACAAAACCAATAGCAAGGGATGTATTTATTAGACATGTGAGATCCCTTGGTCTTTGTAGAATGTAATTAGTAATATAACTAGTTTTTAGGACTATACGAAGGCTTACAGTGATTGAGTAATGAATAAATACCATTAGAATATCATTTTATTCATTATTTTTTTTTATGAAATATATTGATTATCATATGGTACAATTTGTTAAAGTATGCCGATAGACATAAATTGACTCACTCACATGAGCAATCACCTTTAACACTTGTAAGGTGAATAAAGATGATACTAATTGAGTTTTAATGCTCAATAAGCGACTTGAGTGCAGTGGGAGCAATTTGAACTCAAAGTATTTATTAAAATGTCACCTTGGTTATGACCAAGATGAGGTTTTTAAATAAAAGAATAAACATGAATGAATTCCCACTATTCATGTGTCTATTATAATTGAAGTCGAGTATGAAATTATTCATCTGCCACTAATGATAATGAGCAAATGAGAATTTCTGATTTGAAGTCTATGTTTTTAGCAACAAGACTAAGACTCATATGATGTATTTCCTCTAACAAGGAGAGCAACGACATACACTTTTTGTCTTTAGAAAAAAGAAAAAAGTAAGCTTTACTATAGCATGTATTTCACACTACATGCGTTAACGACCATTACATGAATAAAGAATGGATACCTGTTTCTTTATTATGTAAGTCCTAGAGATCATATCTAAGATCTCAAAATCTTACCCTTTGTGACTTTTGACTGTATCAAGAGGTGATGTATAAATGATCGCTACTTTAGGAGTATATCCTATGGTCATTGAATGATTCGAGTTAAAGAAATACTCTTAGAAAAGCAAGTTAATTCAGATTTGATTGATATGGGTGCAAAAGAAAAAAGTAATTTTAGTTTTACACCTGTTAATTGTATTCATTGGTCGGGATCATATCATTTGAATAAATTTGATATGATTTAGAATACTTGTAATTGTAAAGATGAATTGAGTATGAAATCCTTAAGTGATTGAATTATATTAAGTCATGTGTGACTAAAAATGCTTGGGGTATATTAGTACGCTTTAAGGAATAATTAATTATGAGGTTGATGTCTCCTATATGACCTATATTAAGTTTATATATTGGAGCTCCTTTCACTGTGTGCTTCAGGTTGCACGGTCCATTCGTCAAATATGAAATTCATGTGCAAATTTAAAATATAATGTATTAGATAGATTCAGTCCTTTATGGGCGAGTGAGAGATGTTGGTTACTGGGTTAGGTCTAGTCCACCCATAAGGGATGAGCTTGATTCAAGTATTTAGAGGAGTTACTAAAGGAAATAACTGCTTCATTTACTTTTATATATAAGAATATAGTTCTTTCTTTCTTTTCTCTCATCTTGGACTCTCTACATTAACCTAATAAGATTTACAAAGACATTCGTATGGTTGAATATTACTCTAATTCTAGTAATTGAAGTGACACTGAAGTAATTAACCAGAGATAAAAAATCAAATTCTCACATTTCAAATAAATTCTTTTGAATTCTACACTTCTCTACGGTAATAATAACAATAGTAATAATAATATCAATAACTACAAATTATAATGCAGAAGCATGCTATTTCGTATTCTTTTCTTTTGGTAGCAATATGTTTTTTTAGCATATTGAAGATCTATGTTACATTTTTTTTTAAATAAAAATAAAACGAAAACCCAGGGCACTATGAACCCGTTTGGTTACGTGGTAGCGTCCACGTTTCCTGCGGTTTTATTTTGCAAGCTGTTTGGTTAATTAACAAACGCTTGTTACTGTTCATGGATCCCACAACTTGCTAAAACACCTATTTCAACTACAGTTTTAACCAAATATCTATTTTTTCAAACCAACCTCAATTAAAATTATTTTTTATAAAATTATTTTTTTCAAACCACAACAACAACAACTATCACAATACCAAAGATAGTCTATAAATAATTGGGGAGGGGAGGAATAAGAATAGGATAGAAGGCAGTTGGGTAAAGGGTAATCAACCATGAAAAAGCCGATCCAAGAAATGTGATCAGTCCAACCCATCTAACCCAAAAAAACCCCACCCCACCTAATAAATAGGCAATCACGCATAAGCAAAGTGTACGTGTATATATTAAAAAAAAGGCTAAAAAAGGAAATTCAAATCCCCACTTTAAAAAGCCCTATTTACAAATGCCCAAGCATTTTAAAATGACTTGAGGAACTGGAGAGGCGAAAGGGGAAGTCCCTCTCTTGGAAAATAGAAAAACACCCCTCCCCCCCCAATCAAAGCTTCGAAGCAATATATTATCGCTTTTGTTTTTTAAATCAAGATTAGTTTGATTAACCTTTTCTATTCTTTGATTGAAACGATGTCGTGTTCATCGCCGTCGGGATCAGAGGAGGATGACGAAGGAATCGATTCATACCGTAAAGGAGGTTATCATGCGGTGAGGGTAGGGGATCAGTTTTCTGGTGGCCGTTATATTGCCCAGAGAAAGCTTGGGTGGGGCCAGTTTTCTATTGTTTGGCTTGCTTACGATACTCGATCCTCTGTATGTTTGGATCTGTTTCTTTTTCTTTCTTCTTTTCTTCTTAAATTTAAATCATATGATATTTTCAAGTTTAATGAAAAATTGATTAATTATTGATCAGTAAAGCTTACTGGATCATCATTAATTAATTATAGTTATTGCACCTTTTCTTTTGATGAAGAAATGTTTAATTATTGATCATCAATAGTTAATGATAGTTATCGCAATTTTTTATTTTGATGAAGAAATGTTTAATTGATGAATTTACAGTAAGAAATGTTTATTTATCCCTTTTTTTGCTTTTTTTCTTCTTTTAGGAAATGTTTGTTTTTCTATATGTCGTAACTTTTTTTTTTAATTAAATACTGGTTTTGGATGTGTTTTGTTTTATGAGATCAATGAGGCCGTTATTTGTTGTTTTGATGCTAGTTATTTCTTGATACGAAGGGTCGTTGTAGTTTAATCTAGTTTTTGAAAAATACGATACAATGTAATACATATTTTAGGAGGTGGGTTTATGCGGCAATCATGGAGGAATTAACCTAGTGAAACGGTGTTTCTGGTTGAAGTCTCGGTTTGTCTAGGTTAGCCATTTGTGTGCGCGCCCGCGCCCGCCCTTGTGTGCGTGCATAAGTATGCGCAATAGTTGGAATAGTTCTTCAACCTTTTCTCTTATTTTACCTGTCTTAGCTTGATTTGAGATTCTGTTGATTTTTCCTTCTTATTTTGTTCTATCTTATTTAATTCTTTTTTCCAGAAATATGTTGCTCTTAAGATCCAGAAAAGTGCTGCACAATTTGCTCAAGCCGCGCTTCATGAGATTGAACTCCTTTCAGCTGTAGCTAATAGTGACCCCTCAAATTCAAAGTGTGTTGTGCAACTGATTGACCACTTCAAGCATGCAGGGCCAAATGGGCAGCATCAGTGCATGGTCCTTGAATTTCTTGGTGACAGTTTGCTCAGGTTAATCAGGCATAATCATTACAAAGGTCTTCAATTAGAAAAAGTTAGAGAGATCTGTAAATGCATTTTGACAGGTTTGGATTACTTGCATAGAGAACTTGGTATAATCCACACTGACCTAAAACCCGAAAATATTCTTCTCTTTTCCACCATTGATCCTGCCAAGGATCCAATTAGGTCTGGGATCAAACCAATCCTGGAAAGGCCTGAGGGTAACCTTAATGGTGGTTCGACTATGAATCTCATCGAGAAGAAGTTGAAAAGGAGGGCAAAGAGGGCAGTTGCTAATATATCAGGAAGAAGAGATTCGATGGGAGGAGCCATGCAAAAGTCTGAGAGATCTCTGGATGGGGTTGATGTGAGGTGCAAGGTTGTTGATTTCGGGAATGCGTGCTGGGCGGTTAAGCAGTTTGCCAAAGAAATTCAAACCAGACAGTATAGAGCTCCTGAAGTCATACTGCAATCCGGGTATTCCTTCTCTGTTGACATGTGGTCTTTTGCTTGTACGGCATTTGAGCTTGCTACTGGGGATATGTTGTTTGCTCCCAAGGATGGACAAGGCTATAGCGAAGACGAGGTAGGCTGTTTTTTTCTGGATTTTAGCATTGTCAGAAATTGGAATTATTATTAGGATAACCCACACTGAATTCTAAAGTTTAAATAAAATTTGCTCATGATATGCTGTATTTGAAGAGAGGATAGAAAATATTAATATAGTGAAATTATAGGGAAAATGGTGGAAGAAATAAATGCAAGCTGGTTTCGGTGTAGAGGTTATTAATGTGATTATAGCAATCAAGCTCCCCTTACCTATACCGGAGGTGATGCAGAGAGGAAGGGCAGCCCGCGTAACCCTTCAAGGTATGAGAGGAAACCAGGGGGGGCCTCTCATACTAAAGAAGAGTAGAGAGGGGACTCCTTAACTGCAATTCAAGGGATAACTTCAAGCAATTCGAACTACTCAGGGGTTCTTTTCGAATTGCATAAGTGACCATTGAACCTTACTGAGCCCAGTTCCCCTGTACTACGGGAATGGTGCCTAAGCTAACTCGCATAAGCGATTTCTCAAGCAGTAACCAGTAACTCAGTAAGACAAGACAGCAATGGTTGCTTGGTATGAATAGGGGATTCATGTGGCGGGGTGGGACTTCGACTTTTAGAGGAGATCCCACCTGTTTCTCCTTCCTTCATACTTAGGCGTGAAGATAAATAAAGATGGGGAGTGGTGACCCCTAGAAAACTTTATTTAAGCTTCACACACTATACCTAAACTTGACGCAGGCTCCAAACGGTATAAATATAGGTCAAGGGGCCAATCAGAAGCTTTTAGCTCTCGATTGGTAAGCTATTAGTGAGAACGCGGATTAGCTACAGTAGCAGCAGAGAAAGAAGCCCTTCAATGAGAGAGGTTTGCCTCTCTTACCGTTGTTTAGCTGCAGGGAAAAGAGACTCATAACCTCAGAAATAAGGCATAAGGAGAGGTTAAGAAAAGGCTCTTATCGAGAGAGCCTCTCCTTAACCCTTGCTAGCAGCCTTGAGGTTCTCTTTACCACGCTTTCCGTATCGAATTCTTCTTACCATGCTTTCCGTATCGAATTCTTCCGTACTGATGTCGATTTGACATGTATTTTTTTTCCTCATATGCTGTCAATTTTTTAATCTAATTAGATCAACCATGTCTTTCATTTCCTTTTACTGGTCTTCATGGGGTAAAACACAACAAAAGGATGTAGGATGTGGATGGGAAGATGGCATGCTCCAAGATTAAACATTGCTATTATTGTTTGAGACCAATCAGATAAATAACATATGTCCTGATTGAACTTTTGTTTTGCCTTGAGAGAGATGTTTTCTTGATAAACCTGTCTGTTGCATATATGAATTTATGCATCATACCAGGCTGATTTTGGATGTCTGTCCTTGATTGCCAATTACCTGTAATCACATTTGGCTCTATGAATAAAAACATGCAGTGGTTTATTCATTCACAACTCACCACGTAAATGTTTAAGCCATCACTTGGTTTAAAATGCAGACTGTTTGTTTCTTAGATATATGTGGGAGTACTGTGTCTCGTAATCTGTTTATTTTATATGCTAATGGAACTGTTTTTTACAATGGTTTCAGGATCACCTTGCTCTAATGATGGAACTCCTTGGAAAGATGCCAAGAAAGGTAGGCGTGTATTTCCTCAACAGCCTCCTACAATTTTCTAATCACCCCATATTCATTTGTTTCGTAATTGCAATGCGAACAGATAGCTATTGGAGGAGCTTTATCCAAGGATTATTTTGACAGGCATGGGGATCTAAAGAGGATTCGGAGACTGAAATTTTGGCCACTTGATCGCTTGCTGGTTGAAAAATACAAGTTCCCAGAAACTGATGCTCAGGAGATTGCGGAATTTCTGTGTCCCCTTCTCGATTTCACACCAGAGAACCGACCCACTGCTCAGCAGTGCCTGCAACACCCATGGTTCAATATCAAAAGTTGTTCACAGAATGAGATGACAAGTGAATCTAACGTGGAAAAGTTGGGTGTTGGAGTGAGCAATCTGAAGGTGGGTAAGTGAAGAAGAGGTATTCTCACAATTTTCAAGTCCCTCACTCCGCCTGGTTAATATTGATTGTTATTTTGGTTTGTTACATTTTCAATAAGATTTAATATTTTTTTCCGTTACTAATTAACTACAATGTAAATTAGCAACTATTATTGTGAGGAAATGACATGAACGAGGGAAATTAACGACAGTAACAAACATTGGTGGTCCACACACTGTTTTCGACATGTAATTGATTTTGACATTAATGTTACTCACCAATGGCTTGCGCACCATAAAGAGAATTGTCCCCCCTGTAAGAACAAAATCAGTTGTGGTTGGATTGCTTTTAGAACTGCTTTGATTGTTTTCCTCATTCTGAAATGTAAAATTGAGGAATTAGATCCAAGCTTGCATAATTGAGCAGTTTTCCACTCATGTTCTAAACTGAAAGTGTTCATGCCCCTCTGGTCTTTTATTTGATTTCGTTTTCCCTTCTGGAAACCTTACTTAAAGGATAACTTTGCCTGTGGAATTATAATAACATAATCAAATACAAATGCTAGCAGCAGTGAATAAATGATGATATATATCATCAACATGTTTTTTAATACTGTGGCCGCATAGGTTTTATAATTTACATTTGTGGTATTTGGCAGAAAGAATGACATCATCGACATTTGATTATTGACGTTGGTGCAGTAATTGTCATCATCAAATTATTTTCGCCGCCCCAAATACCATTTGCTTTCTGTCTGCCACCAAACTTCCTCTCGGAAATGACATTCTGCCCTTAATGACTATGAATTCAATGAGTCGATGCCTTTTGTTCTTGGAGTTTGATGGTTTGTAGCCCTTGGAAATTTGGATTTTCAAAATACCAGTGTCATCATGAAGCCTATATATCCTCTTGGTCAAGATCAAGATGTTTTACAAACTTGTATTTCTCAAGTTCAGTCTATAGAAATGCTGGAAGATGAATTGAGATGTGGAAGTTGCCCGACTCTCCCTCTAGTACAGAGGTCGTGGAAGACCGAGAGAGATGGGTTTTAGGTGTGAAGGCTTGGGAAGGGTAGAATCTTGGGCAATTTCGTGGGATCAGCAATTTGCATTTCCTTAAAACCATTGAGGTAAGGAGTTTAGGAAACCATCTCTAGGGAATAATGCTCTTACATTCTCTTGAAATGCCATGAGCACAACCTTTCTATCCACCGGGTTAAAGGTGGACTTGGAGACATGAAACGAATTAACCATAGTTTTGAAACCCGACTCGGTTATCAACCCGGTCAAGTGATCGGGTCACGGATCAAATGGGTTAACCCGAGTCAACAAAAAAAAAAAGGGTTCCTAGTTAGCCAACCATTTAAACAAAGGTCCAAGAACCTGTAGATATGCTCAGAGAAGATTATAGAAAATTAATGAGCTGTTCATACCTCTCAAATAACTCAGTTCCAACAAATTAATTGTTTCAACAAAATTTGAGCATTTATATATAGTTATGGATTCATTTGTGCATGAGTGCACACATGAACACACACTTTGGTGCGCATTCACATCATACCTCAACTAAACAAGGAAGAACTGCGTGGACACCACTGTATATTCAGTGGAAAATTCAAAAGTCCAAGCATCATATAATCAATTGATAATTTCTAACCTTTGAAGCCAGCTGCCATGACAGTACCCAGAACACCACCATCATTAACTTGGTGT
>Ga0307507_10004521_pt1 | contig 24453 bp, 17 predicted proteins | sample 7_EM_MG_FD_207223 | JGI IMG/M metagenome (GOLD analysis project Ga0307507, IMG submission 207223) | Populus trichocarpa ectomycorrhiza microbial communities from riparian zone in the Pacific Northwest, United States - 7_EM | ecosystem: Host-associated > Plants > Roots > Unclassified | place...
TGAATTCCAAATTCCCCTGCACTAAAACCTCACCTGTTGTCCCGGATACCCCGTTGTCCCGTACGAAATTCGTGAAATCTAGCCATCCGGGATAGCGGGGTGCGAGTGTATATAAGGTAGTTGGGGTTGTGGTTGGGGGGAGGAAGGTCCGCTGCAGGGGTGGGGGAGTGAAGTGTGGGGTTGATTGATGGATACGGTAAGCAAATTGGAAACGGGGGTAAGGAGGCTAATGTTTGAGCCCCGGCCGCTGAAGAGTGGCCTTGGGGAGGTTAAGTTGGAGAGTGAGGCTCTTCAGATGAGATTACACGGGCTCTGGACTGTGCGTGCTGGAGGTAAGGATGAGCCTCACTCTCATCGAAGAATAGCCCACTCAGGTAATTCAAAGGGAACCTAGGGGAGACAGTCGTAGGGTGCTATTGCTGGTAGTGCGCGCAGCATCTGATTCCCGTATCTGATTAGGCTGGTACAGTACCCAGCTCATCGTTCGGATTCCCCGGGTCGGCGCTGCAAAGGGTACTTTCCCATGCAATGGCAAATGCGACTTGCCCGGGCTATCGCCACGCGGATAAACTATGATATTTACTGCGCAGAGTCCCGGTATCTGATAAGCTTTTCTGTTCTTTCTTTTTTGCACCTTCTTTCTTTCTCTCGTTCCCTAGGCTGTAACATAACGTATTTTTGCAATTCTTATCGCCATAGGGCTGTGCTGGGTGGAAGCGTACCTTTTTGGAAAAGCACCGGTAGGCTTTGTGTCATTGGTGGCTTGAATAACTTGCGCCCGGCTAGTCTATCGTGATCACTATGACCCAGACTTCTGTGCTTCCAAGAGCTGGTCCTTTCCAGCTGCTTTGGAATACGGTATTCTAGGCTTTTGGGAAAGAATGCCTTACCCGGGGCGAAAGTCGGGTTTTGAAGCGTGGCGAAGCACAGCCACGCCCAACCTTGTTTCTGCTACGGCAATGCTATGCGACAGTATCATATGCATTTTCAGGCGATCAATAGACCCGCGAGGAAAGGGCTTTAGAGGCTCTACTATTGATGTGGCGCGCTTCTGGGGCTCCGGGTACAGGTGCCCTAGGTGCTAGGCTTATAGTAGGAACTCGTTTGATACGGTCAGGAGCGAAGGGGTAACTGTGTAACCCCTTGCCACAGGATAGCTGGCGTGTAAATGATATTGAACCTATCGCGAACAAATCGAAGGGGAGGGTTACACACCTCCCTTTTACGGCCTCTGATACCGCTGGCACCGGTATTCGTGTTTGGGTGCGGTGCCGTGCCCAGGGTCAGGAGAACCCTTTGCTGCTCTAGCCACAGCCGGTTCACGATATTCGGTTCTTTAATTGGCTGGTAGACTCAGGAGCCAATCAGGGCAGGTTCGCTTCTGTTACTCTTAACCAGCCCAGTGTGCTGTAGTTGATGGATAACTTAAGCGCCAGATGGGTCCATTGGTGAAGGGATAGGGTGGGGTGGGGCGTTTAGGGATGTTGATGTGCCGCAAGAATTTACCCCTGGTCAAAGTGGATACGGTCTCAAATGTTGGAGACATATCCTTGGTAACTCTGTTTTGAAAAGCTCCCCTATCCGCCCTTCTGTTTCCACTAGGGGGGCTCATACTCGAGTACATCGCTTCGCGCCACAGTACACGTACTACTTGTACGAGTGCTCGTGTGCCGTAAGCGTTGCTTGGTATCGGTACTGAGTTCGCTCCGAGCTGGTGTCTACGCAATTGATAGTTGCTGGAAGTGTTATAGTAGTGGCTGTCCTTACTGCGCTTTGTTGGGCAATCCGTGGTAGGGGTCGCCGCCGTCGTTGCAAGCTGAATCGGGACGAAAATCATTGCGAAATGCGAAACCTGACCCAGGTGACCCTGAGCAATCGTTTGGCCACTGACCTTGGCCACATCGGAGAGTGGTCTTCAAGATTCGTACTCGAGTACCGTAGAGAGCTTCACCGACGAAAATGTGAACAAGCTCTAGAGCATTGCCCCCCTCGTTCATCCATTCGCCCACATCGCTCCTATCGTGCTTGTCTTCACGCCTTGCCTGTGTGTGATCCCCATGTGCTTGGGCGCTGTACTCGTATCATACTGGACTCGAGTACTTTACCGGTATATGGCATACCGGTAGAGCGCGCAGCACTGACACTTGTAGCCTTTTCGCCGAGAGGCGGTTGCAGGCGGGATTTATTCGCAGAAAATTAGGACAAAGGGATTTCTTAAAGAAGAAGTCTAAGTTATTTAAAATTGCGGGCTTGGGAGCGGAACGGGATTAACCAGGACAAGACTCGACGGCAGTCCCTCCGCTGGCTGTAAGATGATATTAGTTTGTGATAATTAACTTCTACTTTCAACCCGAGCTACTATGTCTCATAATATAACACCCACCATTTATTGTCCGTAACCTGGGTCAGTAAGGTTTTGAACTGCTCGTTCAGGCAGTGAAGCGGGCGCATCCCCGTGAGAAGTGTACAAATAAGATACAGATCAAAAAATCACTAAGGACTTTTTGGTGGCCGCATGTGGAAATTTTGGTTCCCTTCTTCCGCTCTTCATTCTCCTATTGGGATCAACGGTTTACCGTACAAGTACGAGAAATGCACTCTTCTGAGAACACGGGTAGGGGCTTTTTGTGCGCACATTTAAGGTGACTGATCGAGAGGCGGAGGGGAAAACAAGCAAATGAGGAGATCTTCTACGGTATTGCTCCTACTTCAAACTTATCATCTGTTATAGTACTATCCCCTAACTTGCCACCATCTATCTAACATACGGTAGTTAACTCTAATATTCTACCCCGACGGAGGCAAAGAGAACTAAGGGATCCGTCCCAGGCGACGGGCGAAGTCCGCAACGTTAGCCCCCTCTCGGAGGTAAAGCGTGAGGATATTGTCCTACCGTGCCTACATACGGCCCCCAGGAAAAGGAAAAAAACAAAAAGGGAAAACCTCCAGCCGCCACTCTAACGCGAGACTATTTATTCTGCTTTCTTTTTTTTCTTCCGACTGACTATAATACTACCCTTTCCTCCCTTTCTGCTGAATTCTCAACATTATTCAAATATTTCGGATACCAGGGACTAGACACCTCCTTTCCCCTCTGTCATATCCTGTGTCCCCCTTTCTCTTACGGCATTGGCATCACAACACGTCCGCTGGACTTTGCTAATTCTGCACAATGCCTCTGCAAGCTCCCCCGATATTCGTTACTACAGTGAGTTGACATTCCCTATAGCTCTTGTTTTGTTTGTTCCAATTTTCCGTTGCGGACTAGCGAGGCTAACCATTCCCACTCAAAAAGTCTTTTGACGAAAATGAGACACAACCGGGGACAATTTCCCCTACATCACCCTCGATGACAGGGTATCGGCGCGATTCTGACGCGGTAACCCCTAAAACGCTGACAGGAGATCCCATTACGTTCCTTGGGGTCGATGGCGCCGCTCGTTCTCGGTCGTCCTCGCTCGGGGATTCTTCTATGCTTTCTGGCGAAACAGCTCTACCAGATCACCCTTACAATGGTATTGACACCATTTCCGTGAGCGAGGCGCTAAACCCCGACCCGGGCACCGAAGCCGATTTCAAAGTTCAAGGCATAAACCCCTTTGCATTTACGGCGGGCCAGCTGAATAAATTCTTAAACCCAAAGTCCCTCGCAGCGTACAAGGCTGTTGGTGGAGTGCGAGGGCTGGAGAGGGGATTACGGACGGATTTAGTTGCTGGGTTGAGCGTGGACGAGGTCACATTGGAGGGCGCAGTATCTTTCGAGGAGGCAACAAGGCATAAGAAGAGGGGTACCCTTGGAAGCGAGAGTACATATTCTGCGGCTGATGACTACACGGCGGCAAGAACCGGTAGAGCGACCGGGCATAGTGCTCCCGTGGAACATCAATTTGAGGACCGCAAGCGGATTTTCAAGGATAATACCTTACCCGCAAAGGGCGCCAAGAGCATTTGGAGACTTATGTGGGAGCAGTACCAGGACAAAATTTTGATTCTATTGAGTGTTGCGGCTGTAGTTTCGCTGGCTTTGGGCTTGTACGAGACGCTTGGCGTCAAGCATCCTGCTGGATCACCACCCTCCGTTGACTGGGTGGAGGGCGTTGCTATTGTCGTGGCTATCGTTATCGTGGTTTTGGTTGGATCTTTGAATGACTTTCAGAAGGAGCGTCAGTTTGTGAAACTTAACGCAAAGGTGTGGTGCCTTTGGTTTTTTGTTTTTTCCCCCGCCTTGTGCCGTTATGGGCTAATAATAACTTCATGTGATACAGAAAGAAGATCGGGTGGTTAAGGCTATCCGGTCCGGGAAATCAGTGCAAATCTCAGTTCACGATATTATGGTTGGCGATGTATTGCATTTGGAGCCTGGCGATATGATTCCTGCCGATGGTATCTTCATCACTGGTCATAACGTGAAGTGTGACGAGTCTAGTGCTACTGGCGAGAGCGACCAAATGAAGAAGACTCCCGGAGAAGAGGTTATGAGACAGATTGAAGCTGGGATTGCATCTTCCAAGTTGGATCCTTTTATTATTTCCGGTTCGAAGGTTCTGGAGGGTGTTGGTACTTATGTGGTTACCTCTGTTGGCGTCAATTCGAGTTTCGGCAAGATCATGATGGCTCTTAGGCACCAGCCTGAAGCTACACCTCTTCAGGTCAAACTTACTGGGCTGGCTGATAATATTGCCTATCTCGGTGGAGGGTTTGCTTCCCTTTCCTGGTTTCTTGCGTGCGAGTGAGATTTCATGCTAACATTCTACTTTTAGTGCTGCCTGTCTTTTGTTCATTGTTCTGTTCATCAAGTTTTTGGCTCATCTCCCGAGCAACAATAGTACCCCTGCTGAGAAGGGCTCTGAGTTCTTGGACATTCTTATTGTTGCTATTACGCTTATCGTTGTTGCTGTTCCTGAGGGCCTTCCCTTAGCCGTCACCCTTGCCCTCGCCTTCGCCACCACTCGCATGTTGAAGGAGAACAACCTCGTTCGTGTGCTCAGGGCCTGTGAGACCATGGGAAATGCCACCACTATCTGTTCCGATAAGACTGGCACCCTCACACAGAATAAGATGACTGTCGTTGCTGGCACTATTGGATTGGACTCTGAGTTTAGCGCTCAGGCGGAAGATGCTGAGGATGAGAAAGTTTCTAGCATCCCTAAGGTTGTTTCCACATTCTCCAAGTGGACCAAAAGCCTCCTCCTTCAGTCAATCGTTATCAACTCGACTGCTTTTGAGGGTGAGGAGGATGGTGCTTTCGCTTTCATCGGATCCAAGACCGAAACTGCTCTCTTGACCTTCGCCCGTGACTTCCTCGGTATGCAAGGCGTTGCACAAGAACGTGCCAATGCTCAGATCGTCCAGCTGATTCCTTTCGATTCGGCTCGCAAGTGCATGGGAGTTGTTGTTCGTCTTCCGGATGGTGTTTACAGACTTTACGTCAAGGGTGCTTCTGAGATTCTTTTGGGCAAGGCTACTAGATATATCTCGGACGTTAGCAGTGAGGGGCCCAGCGACAGGGAACTCACTTACGAGAGTGCCAAGTTTCTCACGGGCACTATCAACTCTTACGCTGAACGCTCTCTTAGGACTATTGGGGTATTGTATAAGGACTACTCCCAGTGGCCACCAATTGGCGCAAAGGTTATGGAGGACGACGCTTCAATGGCTAGCTTTGACGACATCTTCAATGAAATGACCTTGGTTGGTATCGTTGGTATTCAGGACCCTCTTCGCCCCGGTGTCTCTGAGGCCGTCAAGCAGTGCCAAGATGCTGGTGTTGTCGTCAGGATGGTCACAGGTGATAACGTGGTTACTGCTCAGGCTATTGCTGCAGAATGTGGGATCTTTACTGAAGGTGGTATCATTATGGAGGGACCCAGCTTCCGCAAGTTGACCGAAGCAGAGATGGACGATATTCTCCCTAGACTCCAGGTTTTGGCCAGAAGCTCCCCTGAGGACAAGCGTATCTTGGTTCGCCGTCTTAAGGAGCTTGGCGAGACTGTTGCCGTGACTGGAGACGGGACTAACGATGGACCAGCCCTCAAGATGGCCGACATTGGATTCAGTATGGGGATTGCGGGAACCGAAGTCGCCAAGGAGGCCTCCTCCATTATTCTTATGGACGATAACTTTTCTTCAATCGTGAAGGCTATGATGTGGGGTCGCGCCGTCAACGACGCTGTTCGCAAGTTTCTCCAGTTCCAGCTTACCGTCAACATCACCGCCGTCCTCCTCACCTTTGTCTCTGCCGTTTCTTCCCCGGACGGATCATCGGTTCTCACTGCCGTACAGCTTCTCTGGGTTAACTTAATCATGGACACCTTCGCCGCATTGGCCCTCGCCACCGACGCCCCTACGCCCCAGATCCTGAACCGCAAGCCAACTCCCAAGTCCGCCAGTCTCATCTCGTTGAACATGTGGAAGATGATTATCGGACAGGCAATCTTCCAGCTCCTCGTCACTTACACCCTCTACTTTGGCGGCATGACGATCCTTGGCTACTCCACTGAGAACGACGCATCATTGAAGGCCGCGGGAAAAGCCACCCCAAGGGACGAGTTGAACACAATGGTCTTTAACACGTTTGTGTGGATGCAGATCTTCAACGAGTTCAAGTGAGTGATACCTCATCATTGATTAACCCCCCCCTTGAAATAGTAACTGATAGCACGATAGCAACCGTCGCCTAGACAATAAATTCAACATTTTCGAGAACGTACACAAGAACTACTTTTTCATCGTTATCAACGCAATCATGATCGGCGGTCAAGTCCTTATTATCTTCGTAGGCGGAAAGGCTTTCTCCATAGTCCCCATCGACGGCGTCCAATGGGCTATCTGTGTCATTGTCGCTGCCATTGCCCTCCCTTGGGCGATCATTGTCCGTTGCGTGCCAGACGAATTCGTCCGCAAGCACTGGTACAACTTGGTGCGCGTGTTCTCACCGCCGGTTAGGGCCGTTGCGAGGATCATCCCGAAGAGGAATAAGGGGGCCGATCACCAGGGCGATGAGGAGAAGGGCAAGGCCGATGAAGCTAAGCCTTGAAGGGGGGATGGATGATGGGTTTAAATAATGACGATTAGCTTTCCCCCCTTTGCTTCTAGCAGCGGCGGCAGCGGGTACTTGGTCTCTTACCTTGCTGCAGCGCGAGTGAAGCGATTCGGAATCGAACATTGATCACTACTTCCCGTCCGCCCCCCAGCCACGGACGAAAGAAGCTAGTTACACTTTTCGTCCCGCCTAAAACAAAAGAATCTTCACCCTCCGCTTTCTACAAACCTTCTCATCCCTCCTTTACCAAACCGTTACTTATTCACTTCCCTCACATCTGTATTTATATCCGCGGAGTCTGGCGTCCTTTTTTTTCTTCAATATCCATGATACAGCTCATTACATACCGGTGTTGTCTTCTTCTTGTACTTTTCTATGCTTGTCTTGTTATGTATTTGTTTCATAGGTATTTGCGGGCTATGTTAAACTAGACTCCTTGCTATTTTTCATTCTTGTTTTTTTTTTCGTTTTTTTCCTTCGGGATTGGGGCTGGGTTTGGGGGGGTCTACGAATTATGCATAAGTATATAGGTTTTGAAGTAATAGAATTCGGTGTGGACCGGGGGGAAAATGAGAGCAAAAATGAGTTCGTCTTGTGAATGGGGGGCGAGTGAGGAGTTGTGAGTCTGGCGACGTGAATGTGGTTCGTTTATTTTCAAACTTAAGTTATGTCCTACTATGAAATAGAGCTAGGTATACTGTTACCCTCTTCTCACTCAGTGAGCGGGGTAGTCCAGTGGCTAGCCCACATTGTCCCCATCATGTCCCGTCCCATCCGTACTGCAATGTATTCACTTAGCACTGACTAGAGCCTCTAAGTTACCCAAACCAGAAAATACCAAAATTACCGGTATGGATATAGGGCATCTATTGCCCATGTTCTATTTAGCTTTGAAGGGGGTAAAGCAGTGGAATCGAGTCTGGTAATCTGGCTGGGAGACTATTATTAACTTACTTCCGGTCCTGCATAGTATTAACTGGTCTGCGGTGGGTGTTGGCGGCATACCTCTCAAGTTTTGTCATGCCAGCCCTCCTCTTCAGAGAATAGACAAGTGTCTTTGGCAAGGGGGGGGAGGTGGGGTTGCATTACGCTGCAGGTTTTGTTGGTACTTTAGTCTCTACTCTTAGCACCTAGATATGATAAGCTTGAAATGTAGCGTTAGTGCAGATCGAGGCCTTTGCGGGCTTACTACGAGTCGAAGTTGGAAAACTGGGCTCTTTTAGGGTGTTTGGTTGGTTGGTTTTTCCTTAAGAGGAGGAGGAGGAGGAGGAGGAGGAGGAGGAGGGAGATTGGATATGGAGAATATACCTATTGGGTCCATTATTTTATTCCTGACAGGGTCAAAGACGTGAATATATATAGATATATACCAACACAGGTTCCTAAGGTAGTGTGGTGTAGCAATTGAAGTGCTGCAAGGATCAAAAAGTATTGTGATTCATTTATATTGGGAATATCACTTGACTACTCTAGAGCTTCGAATTGTGTTAATTTGGGTTATAGCGGAGGCAAAGCGAGTAAGACTATAGTAACTTATGATTCTGGAACACTACGTGCCATTGAAAAAAAGCAATGAAAAAGGCTGTACTATATCTCCAAATGGAGCCGCGATCAGTGGACTTAGTATCGTGGTATAAAAACTCGGTTATGAGCTTTGGTTCTCAGTATATCTCCTACCTGAGCTAGGTATAGAGTATTATACTTACCATCACCCGCATTTGGAGGATGGGCAAGACACTTAGGGAAATCTGACTGGCTGTTTGGCCTATGATACTGCCCAGCTTAAACTAGGTTACCTCTACGGCAATCTCGTAAAATTGCCCAAAAGAAAGGGGGGAAAAAAAAGAGGACTGGATTTAAGGATTTGCCGTTGCTAATGGGTTACATTAGCTTGGAAATTGGCCCTGCCGAAATGTACCAAAATGGGCCGAGATCTGGAAATCTAGATTGTACCTTCCTTCCAACATTAGAGGGATAGTATAGCATGTTGGTTGTCCTGTTCTTTTTTGTCTTCTCTCTTTTTTGAGGAGAGGGGGGGGGTTGCTACTGTGAATGTTGGTATGTGTTCACTTCCGAAGTGATTGATTTCTATAGTCATTTGAGAAAAGCCTTTGTGAAGTGGAGCTTCTCTTTGAAGGGGTTTAGGTAGCTTAGGGGGGTATTGCGCAATTGGGAGAGGGGTCAGTGTGAGGGATGGGCTTGTTCCAGAGACAAAGAGGTATCCCGTTTCACGAAGGCTTTTGCAGCGGGTGCCTGTATGGTTTTGCCATTTCTCTACCTGGTATGCTATTTGGCGTTTCCGGAGTGGGCACCGTAAAACCCCAGATAGAAGAAAAATGTGGTAGGGCGTCGTAATTACTTCCCCGGTAAGAGCTGTGCATATTCCCTTTGCTTTGTCTCAACTGAGAGCTTTCAATATTATCTCTTTATTACTATGGAAGGGAGACCGCTAATCTAGGCCTATGCGCTCCAAGGTATTATGCCCAAGTGGTAAGCCAACCTCGCACCTCTGCCTATCTCGTAGTACATCTGGAGAGTACCGCTAGCGCGACTTGTATACGAAAGTCTGCCTAGAGAACGGCGATCCCAACAATAAATTAAAACCAAATGACCTTCCTACCATCCCGCAACCCTAGCGGCCCTGGCTCCAGGTAAAGAAAGCTAGCCCATCATGCCAGTGTTGTAATCCGGCTACTAACCGGCTGGCAGGCCACGCATCCCAACAAAAGAGCCCACCACCAGTCGGAAACCCCACCCCATCAATCACTGGGTACAAGTATAACAGGGCTGAGTTTGTGCTCTCTCCTAGCGCACTATAAAAACTATAGTAATAGGACAATGTGCTATGCCGTTGGACTTGCTTCTTCTGGAAGGTCTGGTGCTTTTTTGCTTTTGTATGTGTCTTAGAGGGCTGAGTCACTCTTTTTTTTGTATCGTAGTGTTCTCGCCCCTTTTCCAAGGTAGGGAATTCCGAGCTATAGGACATTTTTCAATTGTTACGGCTTTTACAGTAGCCGACAAAGGGAATTTTAGCACATTTTTCCTCTGTCCGAGTTCTTGAGGTAATTGACCGGGTTAGTAGATTAGTAATCGGTGTTTTTTTGGACTAGTGTTGTGTTTCAGGGTAGGTATTCCTAGTAGGTTAGGAGTATGGGATTTAGTGTAGCTTGTTGCGCTAAGATGTTATCAGCTAGATTGAAATAAGTGAAGATAGGGGGTGCGGTGCGGTTTTTGATGAGTGGGTATTTTCTATTCTTGGGGGGATATGAAGTTTTTGTTATCTGATAAGCAGCTATAGCTTGTAGTGTTGTACCATCTATTCCCTGCTTTGGTGAATGTATAGGGTTTCCCTATTAAACACTTGACAAACACCAGTTAACATAGCAGTATTAGTGTTAGTCCAAGAGGATATAATGTTAAGTGGTTTGGTAGCGGTAGCGGGGTATTAATTTGTGTTAAGGGTTGAAAAAAAGAGGTACACTGTAGGAAACTTGCTGATTGTTCTTGGCTCCATGAGTTCAGCTGATGAGCTGGCTACGAATGCTTGCTTATTTCTAAACTGTGTTTATCACAATGTGCTAGCAAGGGAATTCGGAACTCCTACTGCTGAAGAGGGAAGCTCTTGTATTCGGACCTGCCTTTATTTCTTTTGTTTTCTATTTTCCTCAAGGTAGCTGAGCGATTAAACCATAGTATCGCGCGGGGAAATAAGTAGATAATCCAGAGCAGGGCTATCATGTGCTAGAATTCGATGTTATCAGGAAGTGAGCCGGTAACGATTATGCTATCTCACTTGTAACTTGAGTGAATTTGGGGGCATGCATAAAAGTACTGCTAACTTGAGCACTCCTGGGGAGCCGGGAAGAGATTATTTGGAATCTCTCTTCTCGTCTGGAGAACTTACTATAGGCCCTTTTTTATTAAGTTTGGATAATAACTATGGAAGGAGTGGATAAGTCGATGACTTCAACTACAGAGGATATCTTATTAGGAAAGCAACCAACCAACCAACCATCGCACCTACGATCTAGAACTCCATAGCCAACATCAACACTGTGACCCCTCCAACTCCCCACAAAACCCCGCTAACACACAAACCGACGGCAACCTTCGCTTCACTACCTCTACTATGCCCCCCACCTGCGTCATCCAGATCATCCCATAGCCCCCCAATCCCCGCACCCGCAACTGCGCTCCCCCCCCTCAGAGTCTCCACAGAAACTTTCGTCGTAGTCGCAATTGCTACATTAGTAGTCTTGTCTACGAGTGTAACCATAACTGGGCAATCCTTCGCCCCCACCTCGTCTCCCCTCCCCACCCCAAGCGTCGACCGGGCACACATGGTCTTGGTCGAATAGGAGACAGTGGTCACAGTGGCAGTTGACAGGACATAAGAACTCTCTAACTTCGCGGTAACTGGTGGAATCCACTCCCCTCCTCTATCTATTCCCAGTGCAAACGGAATGTCTTCTGCCTTCGTGCCGGGGAGCACGACTCCGTTAATTGAACAGAACCCCCGGAGGTGGCGTAACGAATGGGCTTCTTCCTCAGGGGTTTTACCTATTATCCTTTATTAGCACCCTTCCCCTTGAAGTTGAAGGAAGGGGATGGGGGGGTGTAACAGTGGCCGGACTTGATAATGCAGCTAGAGAAGACTATTAGGAAGGGTTTGTCTCGGCAGTAGCAGGGTAGTACCGCCCCCCCGGCGGGCTCCCCATCGTCGATGCAGGTGGAGACGATTGTTCCGGCTCGGTAGCAGAGGGATGTACAGTCATCGCTTGTGATGGGGATGGAGTCCCCTAGAGATTCGAGATCTAGGGCTTTGTCGCATGTGGTTGGTAGTGGGCAGAGTAAGAGGAGGATGAATAATATGAGTAGGGGTGAGAATGGGGTATTGTGTGTCCAGAACATTATTGGCTGTGACATTTTAAATTGAGGTGGATAAATTAGTTTGTGTTTGCTGCTGAAGCAGGGGGGATGTGGAATGGGACTCTTGGGGGATTTAGGGATTCCCTGGTAGCTCTTTTTTTAGGGTGCGGGAAAGTATTTTCCCTCATGCTCTAGCCGGAATATGGGTTTTGTTATCCCGTGGGGTTCGTTTACGGTATCAGGGTTTTATGCAATCTGAGGGTAGTAAGGGTTTGAATACTAGAATCAGGTATCTCCGACCAATGGCTCAATCGCAATACCAAAGCCTAGTCCTAATTTAAGCCAATTTAAGCATGCATTATTTGTACAGATTATAGTATTATTCTAAGGAGTTAGTGTTGCTTAGTTAGTAAATTATGCCGATCACTTACTAGAAATGTGTGTGCCTTGAATATTTATCGGGAGTCAACATCGGTCCTCTGCCAACAGAATGTCATGGTTTGAGGGTATAGGTTATTGGCCGGATGAAAATCAAAAGAAAGGAGCAATAAAAGCTGCGAACAAAAACTATAGTAGCTCTAGGTTGGGCAGGTGCGAATCCGGACCAGCTCTAGATGGCACCTTCGCAACCTTAACTTAACTTATTCCTACTCCCTCGCTGCTGCTCAAGCATGGCTATCCGAAACCCAAACCGGCACTACAAAAACCTTTAGTATGCTATAATAGATACTATATCTTAAGCTAGTGGTTATGGTGCTCCTGGCGAATGCACAAGGAAAAAACTCTATGTGTCCACGCTAGGACTTCCGGATTTGCATTGTACTGGACGGCCATAAGGTGTCCTCGGGCGCCTGCGGGGTGCCTTTGGTAGGACATGATCTCTGTTTGGCCATTGCTGAACCTGAACTGGGATTGGCCTATTCTCGCCAGATATCAAAGCCACAATTCACGATTACCGTCTCGGTAGCCTAAGAGAGCGTTGCCCTGCTTTAACGTTCGGGTACATTGGGGTTTGAATTTTTGATTGGGGGGGATCTATTCTTACTATGTATGTCTGCATACTCCCTGCTGCTGCAAGAGCAGTGTTTCTCGCTTTTATCGATGGTATATTATCATTCTAGTAGACTTACTACGATACCCTTACCCCCGCTCTCGCTTGCCGATTAGAGTGGTGTTATTCTAATTAGATAAGAGCGATTAGTTTTATAGCTTCTGGGGACCACCTCACGATATAGTACATATATGAGGTTTACTAGTCTTAGAGATCTTGAATGCACCCACTACTTATTTCCATTTGTGCTCGGGACACATACTCTACTTTTGTTGTAGTACTATGCTCTATTAGATAGCATGTGTGCTACCCCTGAAGTATCCTGGGCCCTGGGACAGCAGCCGAAAAATGTTTGAGAGAGGCAAACCTATACCAGCTGAAGGGGAGCTAATATTCCCCCATAATTCACCAGCGAGCTAGGGTTTTGTCTGCTTCCGCCCCTCTGGCGAATATATACCATGGAACAAGCTTTCATACTGCCAGGTGGCCCACTGCCCTGAGTTATACCGTGCTGGGGGGGTTTTTCCGGTGGAGGTCTACTAGCCTTACCCTGGCCCTCGGGTCAGGCTCGGGCTGATCTCCGGCGCTGCTTGGGGACCGAGACCCCGGGTTCTCAAACTCAACCTACCCAAACCTAACCAGGGACGAGCCAGAAACACACAATCCAGGTAATGCAGGCGGGAGAGGGGGAGAGAATTACATCCAAAACTCCTGAATATCATACTTAAACCGCGTACTGCACTACGAGTACGCACCCTGGCCCTAGGTGACATGTTAGTTCCTTGCTTCATTCTGGGTGGATATTTGATAGTCTGTGTGCGACCTCAGTACTAAACCTACCGTATTGACGAACCCAAATCAAAGGTTGGTGAAGCGGAGCAGGGAGAAAATTCGGGTTTCATCAGAGGGCGAAGAATGTCTTTTCAGCTGGGGGGACTCTTTTCCGCTGTACTGTAAATTATTGAACATGTACCGCCTTAGTTCGGCACTTGCATAAGGCAAGAGGTGCAAAACCATGCCTATTCCAACTACTTCCAGATACCCAAACTCCCGGCATCAAGATATCCCTCCTTGCAAGTAAGCCTTTCAGCCTCCATTACCAAACCCACCTATACCAGCCCCATCTTGCCTCCTTCAAAAAAGCAAAGTTTCGAATCTCCGCACCCTGCCTTTGCTACTCACAACGTCTCACTCGAATAAAAAGCTGCCAAGCTATAATAAAAGTTACGCAGAGGCGGGGCGTGCCACGGGCCGCCGAGAAGGGGGAACTGGGCATGTGGGCATGGGTGCGTTTAGATCTGCCATTGTACCGCTAGTCGGAGATTGTGCCGGTATGTCTTAGAGGCATGCGGTCTAGGGGTTAGGGAAAGGCTTTGGTGTGTGTAACGACCTCTTACGCGCAACATCTATATATCAACTAGAAATTTAGCACTTGAAAAGGAGTCTTTCAACATAGGGACTGGGTGCCTCTATTGGGAGATTTTTGAGGTGGGGTGAGGTAAGTTAAGCTGACCTGCCTCATTGCGGTAGACGTTATGTGGTGGGTAGGGTATTGAAGGTTTGCCGTGTTTCGCTCTGGACGCCATCACCGTCAGCAAAGAAGAAAGGAAGAATCCAGGCGAATTATTTTAAACCGCTCCAAAGTAGGATGTCCGTATCAGCACACCTGCTGTGCGAACGCCCCGTCGTGACACATCATATAAAAATTTAATTACAATAAATTAACTTGATTTTTAACAATCCAGTCAACCACGGGGATGAATTCAAACCCCGCTAGTAGCCTTCACGGGGACGCCCCCCACGCTATCACCGCCTCCCCGGCTATCCTTATCACACATTGTTGCATTGTTGCTCTCGACGGAGGCCCTGTGGCATAGCTTCCCGTGCCCTTCTCCCACCCCCGTTATAGGGTCCTGGCTTTCTTGGCCGGACCCCCCGATTGTTGAGAGTGGGTAGACACTACAGTTGTTGGGACTCTTGCTAGCATGCATGGGATCGTAGGTCTCGGCCTCGCTGCTACTATAATCTGCCGATCCGTTGGTGCCTAGCATTTGTGGGAAGTAGTAGTGGAGGAGCGGGCGTAGAGCAGGGACCGAGGCAGTAGCGATGCCAACGTCGGTTTCAACAGCGCCCCAGACTAGTGTTAGAGCGCCGTGCCCTGTGATCGTTAGCTTTGCGTAGAGTGGAACTGAAGGAGGGAAAGGGAGAAGTACAAGTGACGTCGTAGGTTTCAGACATGGTTTTGTAGAGTGTTATGGTGCGGTAGATTCCCGCGACGCAGACTCTGTATCAGGTTTATCAGTGACCCTGCTCTCGCAAGTAGGATATGGGTAGCGCAAACAATCCTGCAAATCCAAACAAAAAGACTAATATAATCTTCTGCCGGAGCGGCAACCAGACTCTCATCAGCATTGGCGCAGGCAGAAATGCGATCCAGAAGTCGGCACATGTGTTGATTATCGACCCTGTGAGTAGCATAATACTGTCCATGACGCATTTCGATTTTACGGTGCGGTCCCAGTAGCCGTGAACAGGGCTGCCACTAAATTAGCTTATGGTGCCAAATGGTGCAGGCAGTAAATTTAACAGGCGGGTTGAAACTTACAGGCATGTAAAAACAATGGCTATTCCGATACCAATGGCATAACCGGTAACAACAAATAAAGATACATACACTGAGTATCGGAAACTTCTGTTAGGGGCAATTCGTAGATATGAGAGCAGAATCGAAGACTTGACGAGGCCGGAGTTGGCCACGAACAGGATCTGACAGAGCCAGCTGAACTACTCTATCGTTAGAATCATGTATTTCTGTGAGCGCCCTCATGCAGACAATGGGGAAAGCTTACCAGTCGTGAATCCGCATACCATTCTGGCCGATTATCCCAAATGTGGAGTCCCCACCCGTATCGCGTTGCTATCGCAGTCCACCAATAGCCTCAGTACCCCATTCTTCCACCCTCCACATTCTTCCCAACAATCGTAACGAAAGAGTTAAAGAGAACAAACCATGAATAGTCAACGCCGCTAGTGTAATTGACGTACACTATCTCACCATTCAGAATCAGCCCCCCATTCCCCAATCTTAATTCCCTCCACTAGTCTCTACCCGACCAGCCAGCGGGATAAGCGAACAAAATAATTTTTAGACTTACGGTAGAGGCACCAATCAACAAATCATCCGGTCCGACGGACTTGATAAGTACAAACCGGGTATACAGCCTCAATACCACAATTAGAAAGGAAATAATCACTAGAACAATAGGAACAACAACTAGCATCGGACCGCGTGTCTCCGGGTCGACATAATTCGGTGCAGGCCATGATAGATACACCGCTGGTGGAGGATTCCTCATTGCTTCTTGGAGGAGGTCGCTGGGAAGCGGGAATGGTGGTGTATATATCAGTCGTTGGAGGTGTTATTAGTGAGAGTATAATAAAAGGATATGGGAGGAAGAAGAATAGCGGTGGCTAAAGCCGGGAAGGTGGGAGGAATATCCATGAATGGTTCTGTCCCTAGGGTTGAGGTATAGTTTGGGCTTGTAATTAATTTGGCGATGGGGGGTTTGGCACTTTGGGGTGGGGGTTCGCGGTTCGGGGCGGGCGTGTATGAGATTGGTGAGGGAAAGAAAGATGGGGCCTTGGTGATTTTTTTTGCCCCAGGATGTCTGAGTGGGTTGCTTGTACTAGCACATTGGGATTTTTTGGGAGGGGGTTAGCTTCCAAGTGGGTGGTAATAATTGTTTGGGTGCAAGCTAAGTTTTGGACCAATATCATTGAATCCTATCGCTCCATTTAGATAATAATATTATCATCCCATTGGTGGCCCTAATGCAAATTTTTGCGAGGGAAGAAGAAATAAAAATTAGTGAAATTTGAAAGGGAATGCTCCATATTTCTGGATACAAATCTACTATCTCTCCGGAGCCAGGACAGGATCCGGGGAAGAACAGAAAACATTATTTTTGCAGCCACTGTAAATAAGTTGCATGCAGGTCTTCTATTCTGCTTCTTAGGCCCTCTCGGTATCCGTAGGCTAGATCAAATTACCTCGTGGTTTTCCAAGAGAGCGCAGTGCGCATACCCTCAATACGCAATATCCACTATAACATAAAAGTAGTTGAAGGAAAAAGACAAAGAACCCTACACTTTCTTGACACACACTCTCTCCTTACTGATAGTTAACTCTTACTTTGCTTTCTCCTGGAACTTTATCAAGCATCCAACGATTACTTCCCCCAACTTGACATGCTTTATTCTACTGTATAAACTAGCAAGAACTCTACTCAAGTATGAGCTAATCACATATAGTAACCTACTTGAGAGGTCTAATTCCCCCGCAATTACTATCGAATCGAGACATCTTATTTATTCGAGAATTATTTGAGAGACATATCTTATTGTAAGAGATGTACAGTACTAGTGCCTAGGCAGCTTAGACGACTAGGGAGATTCAAAGTTCTTGATAGAGCAACCAGTACTGTGCAGGGCGCACTTCCTTCACAAAAAGAGGGGTTTTGGCGTCTATTTTCTCTCGACCTAGTACTTATTGTAACCCGGAAGGTATGCCTTGGTTCGATTTCGCGGCTGAAAAATACAGCCATACCGCCTCATCCGCAAAATTGCCCTTCAAGTACAGTACTACTACTTTTTGGGAACGCTTCACTTGCCCTCTCGTTCTACTATTTAGTAGAACAAATTATAGTAAAAATTTACAATGCTGGTAGGGGCATATCCTAAAATAGTTATCTAAAAGACTCTTGTTCTGTTGCTGCTAATAGGTGTTGTTCTTGGGGTACAGTACAAGGAGAGCTTGACGGACTTGCATGTACAGTACGGTGCCTTATATTTCTGGTGTGTCGGGAACTTCGAACCTTCTTGCTCCCGGCACAGTTTACGCACAGGCGCAGCTCACAACTGCCCGGACCGGACTAAATAACACCGAGTCGAACCCCTGCCCCTTTCGATTACTATGCAGTACCATTAAACAAGTCTATCGTACACGGTGTACCGTACCATATTTACTCACCCCACTCTTACTAGCTTGGCTTGCTTTTCTTTCTTTTTTTTTTCGTTGACCATGCCTCCATGAATTACATAAACTTAAACGTCTCCGTCGGGCGAATACAATGCTAGTGCCGTATGGTATCAAAAACCCTCGCAAGGTAACACAATTCCACTCCCCACACCTTCCACGTTCCGAGGGTGGCAACGCTAGTTTTATCGGCGCCCTTATATATGCCGGTATACTAAGAAGGCATCCGCATCCAGAAAAATCGGCAAGTGAGCTGTATCGGCACATCTACGAGTACTGGAGGATAGAGGGCGAGCATACCGGTATTTGAGCATGTGAGTGACACAACGCCTTATGATACTTGCGGGACGGATCCCGGTGCGGCATCAAAGCCTTTTCTCTGGAGAGTTTTCTGGAAGCAATGAGCTATGATAAGTGATAAACAAGCATCTACTCGGGCTAGTTCAAGTAGCACCAACACACCAGCTCGGTTTTATCCCCGCTATTCTCAAAACTCTAAATGTTTGCCCGACCTGAGCACAGGGTGAGAGCCACCGTGGTGGGCAGTGGGGGAAGTGCCAAGAAATACGAGTACTATAGCAGTCTTACGCTAACCTGAACGTAACCACAACCACTAATTACCGCACCTGAAAACTGTGATAATTTGGAAATGACCCTGAACGTCCAGAATTTCCCCCTTTGGATTAGGAGGAGAAAACGCCGCAGGAAGATTCTCTTTCAGCCCTCGGTTGAGACAAGTAGAGAGGAAAATGCAACAGACTTTATTAGAGGTGACCCCGAGGTCCTAGCGAGGTTCTCAATTTTTGCAATTTTTATGATATTAATACAATACTAATAACACACCCTCAATGTCTCACAGTGTATCCAGGTTCCCCCAATCAAAAAGAGTCCATTAGCTTGAACCCTGCACCGTGGTGGTAATCTCGCTAACGTTTTTCCAGCTTGCCACATTTCTACGGCGCGAGGTGCGTCTCCGGTCGTAGAGTGGCCTACGGTCTCGCAACCAGTCCGGGTCCAGTCATCTCGAGGCACCAGGTTGCACTCGGTATTTTTTTTCGAATTTTCGGTTCGAAGAAAATTTATTGAGTTCAGGATGGATAGAATTTTCAGGATCCAAGTGGAAAAGTGCTCCAAGTAGTAAACACTAGAGCAGAGTAGCCTAGACTGATTCCCTAGTGTAACAAATGGGAATAAATCGTAGTTCTTTTACAAGGCAATTTCCTAGTGGGAAACGTGAGAGGATCATTGTTGGAAATTGCAGGTTTATGGCCGCACTTGATGCGGGATGTGCAACTGCGGGATGTGCCAGTGCGGGATGTGCCCGCACTGCTATACGTACGCACTAGTGACAGGATGCGCAAGCTAAGAAAACGCTGTCACACCCCTGTCTGTTTCTCTTTGTTTCCCCACTGTTCTCTTTCTCTCTTGCTCTCACTTGTCTTCTTCTTCTCGAACTTCACTTCTCAATCAAGTCTTTCCTTCCTTCAACTTAATACAATCAATCATGATCTCTCTCTCCTCATAATATAAACATTCTGTGTCCACTTCCGCAATTCCACCCCGCTGCAGAATAACCCTAACCGTAAATCATTACCTCCGTATCGAATATTTTCAACAATCATTGCGAGATCAAACACGAGTGACGTTTTGTGATTACTAGATAGCAACAATCAGGTCCTATTGGCCCCTTCTCTATCACCACGAACCTTGAATATTCTATAGGCTCCTACAACTCTCGTATCTGCCGTTCTAGATCTTTTGATATTCTTATGGGAAAATACTGCGAAGGGGGGCAGGTTTTAGGTGTGATTGCGCTCACTCAACTAGACAAGCTAATGAATACCTTTCGTTCCCATCTCCAAAAGCGTCATCCTAAACGTAAGTTAAGCAAGGTAAAGTGTATGTAGAATCATATTTGAAACTTTGTATGACCAGATCTTTCTTCAGCTAAGGTTATGCCGGAGATACTTAGGGTTGGTGCTGTAACTTTGGCTTCCTGGAATGAGAGTGATCCCGATTTTCAAATGGGGCCTAGAAGGGCCCCCAAAATATGGCAATTGAGCTAAAATCGTAAGTAGAGCGTCTGCACACAGTAAGCATGTTGACCCAGACTATAGGTGGCCAAGTTGACAAGAGTAACTACCCCCCGCCTGGCGGTGCTTGCTGCTTATGACTACCGGCCGGGTGGACAGAGTTGTGTCGAAATTACCCTTGATTTACCACGCGTATGTTATCCAAGCACAAATTGTTCCCCGGTTACCCTGAGCCTTAGCAGCTACAAACACCATAGACATAGCCTAGGTACAGTATCTACGGGGCGCGTTGATTTAAGGGACACAAGTGACGTTGCAAGTTATAGTCTACGCAAGTATAACTATCGGGGTACTTTCAATTTCAGAATCGTTAAGAAGTGATCGCGCGGAATCAACTACACGTAAACCCTCCTAGAAGCATTGTACCCGCTTCACCCCCACCGGTCGGGGATCAGATGATATCACCCATATTCTAATTACCGCTGGGCAGCTCTACTGCGGATGGCTGCTCGGCAGACCAGGTGGTTCGGACTGGAAGAAAGCATCGGTGCATATTTCTCCGAGAAACATCGAAGCTCAGATATCGAACTGAGAAAGCAGAGAGCGCAGCCAACCTACCTCATATTGAAACAGCGCACGAACACTCTCCTCCTATCTATGCTACTTCCATAGTGAATAATACACCTTTAAGTTTATATAAAACTCTTGAACTGTGTTAGTTCTGGCAGGGATCTTTTTTTACCATGTCCTAAAATCTCACAGCAGTATGTACAGTACGGGGAATTACAAAAAATCGTCTCCCTAGTAACACGCTTGCTAGTTCTGGTCCCCCTTTGTATTAGTGGAGGCTCATTTTCACACGTTGTTGCGAAGGCACTATAGGGAATACATCAGTTATTAAGGAGGTAGCTATGCTGGGGGCACTCCTTGGAGAATGTTTGTCGCGGGTTGTAAGTCCCCGGAAAGGGCAACGGAAAGGTAATCTGTAGAATCATGAGCTATTTCTATAAAACCAGCCGGTTTATGACATCCGCTTCTCTTGACTGGTGCTGGCTACATCTTTTTAATCCTCCTTCATCCAAATTCGAATCACAAGACAAGGCCCCATCTGCATCTCTGCAGCAGGCTACTCCCACAGGGCGACTAAGAACGGCGGGAGCGACTTTATGCTATAATACAGGTGTGCGGGGAAATTAGGATTGAGAGTGGTGAATAGATCTTGTTGTGAGTACTCAATGGCTTAGGGTGTCTCGAAAACCCTTTCTCTGGCCTTCCCCGAAACGGATCGCATAAGTTACTGATGTATCATACTAATTATAATAATTACTGACGCATCTCAAATACCACATTACGTTAAACCGGGAGCTCGCCTGAGAAAAGATGTGCAAGATCTGAATGCAAAATTAACTAACCAAAAGTTCAACCCTTTACAAAAGAAACTCCATAATGACCGAATTTTGTTCCTATGCCCGACCCACGCTCAACCGCAACGAAATTAAGAGAATAAATTTTGAAAAGGACAGGAGCAGAACAGAACAGAAAAGAAGAGGCAAAAAAGGCAGGCGCAGGGATTAATGACAGCTTTCGTCAATATCCAATTCCATCGGCCACATCATTGGCTCACCCTCGTAAGGGTCCACATCTAGACTCTCCTCAGGCGGGGGAGGCGGCGGAGGTGCAACCTCGGTTTTCGGAACCTTCTTCTTGGGAACTTTGACTGTTTTGGAGACAACAGTTTTCGTAATAACCTTCTTGACAGCCTTCTTGCTGACTTTTGGCCCGGACTTGACGACTTTGAGAACGTCCCGATCCTTCTCGGCCAGCTTTTTCCCCTTCCCCTTTCCCCCTTCCATAACACTCCCACTCACCGATTCCTTTACACTTGCATCTTTACCCCCAACTGGTGTTACGCCCCGAACTGTGATATCTACTTTCCGAACCCTCTCATTCGCGCCCCTCCCAGATTCTGCTGCTTCTTTCAGAATTTCCTCATTCGCGCTCAGCCCGCCCTGCTTATTCACTGCGCTCTCTAGTGAAGCACGCAGCTCTGCGATGGTAGCTTTCTCGTCTATTGGGATACCGTAGAGAATGCACTGCGCGCGCCACCATGGCTTTGGCTTGGACCTGGCAGAAGGACTGAGTATAGACGCGGGGGATTCGCGCAGGTGGCCGTTGTGATGAAGATCTGCATCGGAGTTCGCAGAAAATGGTAGGGATTGGAGTGGGCTGGGCTCTACTGCTTTTTCCCCATCTCCCGTTAGCGGGAAAACTAAGAGGACGAGGAAGAGGGAAAAAACTCACGATTCAAGGCGCTGTTCGCAGATGGAGCCATTTCTTCTTCTCTAGCAAGAGCATGTGTGATGGGCTATTTGTGATACGATGAAGAGACAAATATCTATAGATAAAGTGATTGAATGAATGTGGGGAAGGTAAGTCTAACCAGCCTGCTGGGAAAATAGTGAATTATTTGTTGGCGACGTGTGAGTGGTCGGGTGGTTGAGAGGAAAAGAAGAAATATTGTTCAAAGCTTTTCTATGGGGGGCTCTTCGGGGACGCGAAGCCGGGCAAATTTTCAAAAACACGTGATCTAACCGCCTTAGCGTGGGGGATTATTTTCTCTTCGGGAATCTCTTCCCCCACGCGCACGAATGGGAATGCGCATGGAATTTTCATAGAAGTTTCGAACACGGGAGGTAGGGATAACCTTGGGAAAAGTGAGTCGTGAGGGGGGCTACAGTCCTCGGTGTATTTTGTCGAACGATTGAATCAAGGAAGGGATGGGGAGGCGTCCTTCGTATTCGGTCTGATGAGGGCACTCTCGGAGTGATGGCTGTTCCTGCTTAATATATTAGATCATTTTAGAACTGCCTTATCCCAACACGACGCGGTTATATAAAGAAAAAGCCTTGCCCGACTGAAACCACTTTCCTTCCCTAGATCAAATACCCTTTCCTCCCCTCCTTCCCTCCCTTCGTCTACCCAACTTATTGACGAGTGCAAATGCCCCCTCCTCTACCTCTTGCGCCGGTTCCTATTATCCCTTCCATATAATATACCAGGAGCGCGTAGTTCAGATTACCCCACAACCTCGCTAGCCCCTCACTCGAGATCTAGACCTGATGGTTAATATGGCTAATTAGCTTGCGTGAAGGCACTCTCGTGGCATATTCACTCTTGCTGCAGAATATATTATTTCGGCGAACTAGTGAAGTTGAGTGACTTCGTGGTCTCTATTCGTCCAAAGATGAGGACAGAGGAATTAATGTTTGAAGGATGTGCTAGCCGTTGAGGAGGGGGGTAGGAGTCCTTCCTTTTTTCGATATTCAGCATTACTACCTACCGGCTAATTAGGAGAGAAACGGCCATTTAGTCTCCGACTAGGGCTCTCCCGGCTGTGGCACTGTTGGCGTTTGCACAGTACTCGGGGTGAGGGTAAGTCGGGCGCAATACTATTGCTCGGCTTGGCAGCCTTGGGGCTTGTTTTTGGTCCGGGCAACCAGGCCCCCTATGCTAATCGCAGGATTGACGCCCACCCCCGATTCACCTCCTTCTCCTCTCCATACCCCCTTTATCGCCCCTGGCTATAGTGAACGACAGAAACAGGGCCCCTAGTGTTCACTATCCCTTAAGCTACTTCAAAATCTGTACTCCTCAGTATGGCCATGATGGAAGCGAGAAATTCTGCGTAGATTTCCTCCCAGTTGCCCAAATAAGTTAGTGCTGGACATTCCAATCTGGACTGAATGTCTCAACAGCTTAAGGGATAGCCAGTTGTTCACTATCAAAGATGACTAAGGCAGTATTGGCTGTCAGGGGTATGTACTCGAGTACTTGTATGATAGCAACAAAATAATGAGGGAAGAACAAAGTAGCTACTGCACCCACGGAATAATAAAAATAGTAGAATCCAGCCATCTTGCGTGCAAATTAGAGAAGTGGTGAGCCCAGCACTTTCATGCTCAGTGCTTCAATGTTTGTACTTCAAAGTACTTAGGTACTGTACCTGAATTGACTAAATAGGTATGTGATTCGGAGGTGTACTCGCACTGAATAAAGATTCACAATTGTTATGGAGGACTTGACTCAGTTAATTCCTTTAATTAAGCCTTAGGAACTCTATCCTCAAACTCAAAACTCCTGGTGGACGGGGGTTAGGTAGGTAAAAAAATTTCTTCCTCATTTTCTTGTTCCTTATATCCAAAATAATTTGTATGTAAATTCATTTTTTACTACCCCTGTTCATTCCCTAACTCCCATTCACTACACTATAGGGCCTTTTTTCATTATATAGTAGCAAACAGAATTTGGTGGGATCCGGATTTTCCTTCTCTTGCCGTTCATTATAGCCAGGGATTGGTTCACTATAGCCAGGGGCAACTGTATAGTAGCTGCTGGCCTGGACTTGGTGTGGGATGTTACTGAG
>Ga0307507_10004522_pt1 | contig 24451 bp, 5 predicted proteins | sample 7_EM_MG_FD_207223 | JGI IMG/M metagenome (GOLD analysis project Ga0307507, IMG submission 207223) | Populus trichocarpa ectomycorrhiza microbial communities from riparian zone in the Pacific Northwest, United States - 7_EM | ecosystem: Host-associated > Plants > Roots > Unclassified | place...
CTACTAAATAAATTAGAAGTCCCCTAGCCGATTTAAGTTCACCCTTAAAAACAACTACGACTTTAACTTCTATATTATTATTAACGTTATGTATCTTAGCGGTAAGCTAGTACTCTAAGTTATTAACCTTTTAACCTCCTTCTAAGCCGCACGTTTCCTAAAGGATATATTAGCTAGGAACGCATAGGATACTCTTTAATTGTGCTGGATTAATGTCTACCTAGGACCCCCTAACTAAGTTATTTATAATATAGGAAGGAACTTCTTATCTATAGAGTTTTAGTAATAGGTAAAGGTAATAAAAATTAAGGTTAAGGAAGTCCCTATTAAGGCATATAATAGTATTAAAAAAGTAGAACGATATTATACGCTATTACGCTAAGTATATAAGATTATTTCTTTGGAACTAGAGGGCGCTAGCAAAGAGCTTATCTTATAGATGGCTGTTAAGGCTGTTAACGATTCCGCTAGCCTAGATGGGCTCGTACCTATATTGCTAGTCTTTAGCACCTACCCTTAAATAACTAATAATTCTCTACTATCTCTATCCATTACGTAATAAGCTAAGGCTATCCGTAAGATAATTGTCGGAATAAGGTTCCGTAATACAGTGGACACCATTGCACGTGAGCTAAGCGAGCTTAGGAGATCCATCAAATTCCACCTATAGAAGTAGGAGGAGAAAGAAGAAGAAATCGATCAAAACCAAAACCCCCCCACTATGATTCCAACACTGATTAGTGCCGCACAGAATCAGCAAGGTATAACAAAGAGAGGCACTATCTGATTCTCTAGACCTCTTATTAAAGGCTAAGAATTAAGGTATTACTTGCTAAGCCTAAAGGCCAGTTTATAAGGTTACTTGCGCTTCTAACCTACGTCTATTACGCCTTCAGAACGATTAGTTTGTGGTCGTTTCTATACTTCTAGCCCAACTATTAAATCAAATTAACTGCGGAACCAAAAAATGGCTACCTCTATAATAAATACCAAAAAATCTACCTCCGCGATAGATACCGAAAAATAGGAGACTAGAATCAACGCGACTGTAACCAATATTAAGAAAGTTAAAGCATTCGTTAATTAGCGTTTATCGATATATAAGAAGAAGGGATAAAAGGAATTTAACTTATAGGAGAGCTTTATCAACAATTTTAAGTCGTTTATAAGGGATATACTTAATAACCTTAGCAAGGATCGATTAAAGAAGATCAGGGATTACCTCCGTGAAAATAGAGTATATGTATAGAAGGAGGCAAGGAAGTCAATTGCAGACGGCCTTTTAGGAACTATTCACGAACCAACTCCCTTAAAATGGCCTACTAACGACCCTACTAACGACCCTACTGACGACCCTACCAACGGCCCTACCAACGGCCCTACCAACGGCCCTACCGACGACCCTACCGATAACCCTACTAATGGCCCTGCCGACGACCCTACTAACGGCCCTACCAACAACCCTACCCTAGCTCTACCATTACTATCAACTGCCCCCGTTTAAATTATTTAGCTAACCCCAACTACGACCTAAGCTATAGACTAGCTCGCCCTACAAAGAAGCTTTGGAAGAGAGATCACTAACTTAACTAAGCTCTATATAGACGAAGTTAAATACTCTAGTAAATAAGATAACTTTAATTTCAAGTTTAAGATCTTCTAAAACTACTGCCTCTGAGCCGGCGTCCCTAAGCAAGCGTATATCATTGCTATTCCAACTATGCTCCGTGGGCTTGCTCTTAAGTTTCCTAAGTACCCCTAGTACTCTGCATATCCAAGACCTCCCAAACAGCCACAACAACCGCAGCAGCTTTAGCAATTTCAGCAGCTAAAGCCCCCGGAAACGACACGAATATAATTAGGCTATAGGTTACTAAATAGGTAGGGAGAATAGGAGACAAGGAGGGTAGAATAGGGATAGAGACTATAGACTCATTTACTAGTATCCTTTTTATTCTTTTCTTATTTCCTAGTTATTGCCAGTGTTGGAATAAGGTTCTGTAATACAGTGGACACTATTGCACGTGAGCTAAGCGAGCTTAGGAGATCTATCAAATTCCACCTATAGAAGTAGAAGGAGGAGAAAGAAGAAGAAATCGATCGAAACCAAAACCCCCCTACCGTGATTCAAGCAGTAATAAAGGAGGTGCGCCGTATCTACGCCATGCGCTAGGTTAACGACGCACTAAAAATAAGAAACGGTCTAAATACCTTAATAATAATAGATCTGCCACTCTAATCTAAAGTATGGGTATGGCGTAAGAAGGGAGGCTGGTTAGGCCTATATAAACTTATTGTAATTAATAGTTAAACTTATACTCTTTAGATGCCCTATAGACCCACTTAATTCCGCTTAACTGTTGTTAAGCCCTACTATAGGAATAACAGTTTTGAGCCTTTATAAGATGCCCTAAAGGATACCCTAAAGGAGAATTACGATTAACGTGCTCTAGAAGGCAACTATAATTCTAATATAATTATAGCAGATATACCGTAACTATAACGCGGTAGAGGTCGCCTAAAAGGATTATAAAATTGCTAACATTTTATTAATTTCGAAGAGCAATTTATTGCCGCTATTAAGAGTAGAGTTAAGTTGTTAATGGCCTTTATAACAGCTAAAGAGAAGGCGGACTTTAAGCTCGTAAAATAACTCTAAAAGGAAGGCTGTATTATAACTCTAGGAGCCCCTTTCTAAGCATCTAATAAGTAGGAGATTAACAGTCTTATTATAAGAGGAGTCTTTAAATTTAAGAAGTATAACCCTACTAAGTTTAATGGAGTTCGTATCTTTAAGTTAAGAATGGTTAATAAGATTAAGGGCAAAGCTACTAACGCCCTATTTAAAAAGTTAAGGCTAGTTATCTAAGGTTATAACAATAATAGTAAGAAAGTAATTCTTATGTAATCCCCTATAATTTAACAAGCTAGTTAGTAAGTTATTATTGCGCTAGCTTCCTCCTTAATAAAGAATAGAATAACGGTTTATTTATAAGATATTACTTAGGCCTATACCTAATTAGAGATATACCCTTAGCGTTTAATATTAGTATACCTTCTAGAACAAATTCGCCACTAATATCCCAAAGATACGATTATAGTCGTGCTTAAGCTATTATATGGAATTGTAGAGGTAGGAACTTACTAGTGGGCTACCTATAGCAAGCACTATAAAGAGAAGCTTTTAATAACGACTTCTATATTTAACCCCTACTTCCTTATTATAACTATAGGAACTCTATTTAGAATCGTTAGTATATAAACCAATAATATAATTATCTTAGAAGATAACTAATTCTTAGCTCTTAAAGAAGACGAGCTAGTAAAAGTAAATCTTATAGTAAAGCTAAAGGAGAGGCTTAACCTAACAACACTATTACTCTTTAATAGATGCATCCTCTCCCTAAACAAGGACTCTATTACTTTACGCTAGAAGGGTTAAGGTAAGAAGATTAACGTTATTAACGTTAATTCTCTAAAGCAAGGATACGCGGAGTAACGCGCTTGTGGAGCTTATATTACTTCTATTTATTAACCTAAGGCTTTCTTTAATCTCTCTATTGCCACTTAACACTAGGAACTAACTAAGGATAATATTCTTGCTTTAAATAAGCGTCTTTCCTAGTAAATAAACCATCTTAATTGGGGACTACTCTATATACCTATTAACCTTCCTACCGCTAAGCTCTTTGTATTTATTAATAAATTGTTTATAAATAATAAAGATTTTAGCTCCTAGCTAGGATATAAGATTATTATCGCGAATAAATCTACTGGAGAGAATAACTTTATAATCTATAGTAATCTTATCTATTGGAGCTTAACTAAGAGTAAGTATGTTACTTAAAGCGTTCTAGCGTTAGAGATATATAGAATAGTTAGCGGAGTTAATATAGCAATTGTAATTGGAACTACCCTAAAGATAATTATAGATCGACTCAAACTTCCTATTATCTCTATAATCGTGTATACCGACTTATATTCCCTCTATAAGTGCTTAGTTAAACTTGGTACTACAAAGGAGAAGCGCCTTATAATTAATATTATAGCACTTTGGTAATCTTATAAACGGTAAGAACTCTTTAAGATTTAATAGACTAATGGCTAAGACAACCCGGTAGATATAATAACAAAGGTAAATTTAAATAAGGCTCTAGAAACATTTGTTAATATAAACACTTTATATATATAGGTTAAAGGTTAGGTTAAAAGGGAGTAAGAGTATAATATTCCGTAGACCCTAATTTTAACCAGCTAATTAGGATTTTCTATACCCGGGATAGAAAATCGCTATTGGCTCGCTTACTACTAGCGCCTTAGCGGCCCCTCGCCTTCGCGTTAACCCCTAATGTTCTTCTTCTTCTTCTTCGCTTAGTATCTTTGTATAGTAGTAATCTATAAGTGTATATAGATAGCAACTATAAAAGAAGAGTTGCTAGTGTTGGGAATAAGGCAAGCGGTCGTTATGTGTTGTCGCGGCACTAGCGTGGCGAGGAGCCTTAAGCTCTTCGCCCTTCCTCGTTCCAATTAATAATTATAAGCTTTTAACCAATATCACTGTAACCTACTCGAGTAGTCGTTATTGGTGAGTCACCCTGTGTGACCAACAATATTAAATAGTGGTTATTTATCTTTATATTATATCTATCTAGCCAGAGTAGGCCGTAAAGGATAGTCCTTATAGAATTCTTTTACCAAGAAAGGCGTATTAGCCTTAATCTAATTATAAGTTTCCTAGGTTTGTGTTTTATATCCTTCCCACTTAATAAGAAGTTTAAATTATTTAGATTATGTTTTCTATTATATATTATTAATTAAATTAATAAAGTAAGAACCGTTACTATTGTTAATAATTATAGAAGGTGGCGGCGGCACTTTATAAGTTATAGGATTATCTTTTAAAAGTTGCAATAAGCTTATATAAAACATTAGGTATATTTTTATCTTAGTTGGCAGTTTAAGCTTATAGGCGTATAGGCTTAATTTCTTCTTGATTTAGTACAGGCCTATAAACCTCTAATTAAGTTTCTTTAAGGGCTGTTAAGTTTATAGGTTTTATATATTTAGGTAAACTATATTACCTTCCTTAAAGTCCCATGCAAGAGCCTATCCTTTATTTATATGCCATTTCTATACTATTTAAACGTATATTAATTCACTTTATAATAGTTCTATTAACTACTTTATTTAATTAGCGAAGTTATATATATTAATTAACTAAATCTGTTTAATTATAGGTCCCGTTATATTAATTTTAGGTTATAGTTTAAATCTAAGTTAAGGGTTCTATCTATAGGTTGCGTAAAACAGCGTTACACCTATTAATATATTTATTATATTATTTACAATAAACTTAGCTAAGGGCAGCCATTTTTCCCAGTTATCTTATTGGTAGGAGCAGTATATTTATAGGTATTATTCTATAATTATATTTACAATTTTAGTTTTACTATCTATCTCCAAATAGAATGCAGTTAAAAGTTATATTTAAATACTTAATTATTTATATAGGGCTTGCCAGAAATCTAAAATAAACTGGCTTCTATAGTTGGATATTATTAAGTTAGGAAGTCTATATAGTTTTAAAGATATGCTTAATAAAACATTTAGCTACTGTCGGAATATATGGACAGAGGTTATGTGGTCATTCGTGTCTCTGATTAGTCATCCTTATGATGACTCATCAGCCCCCTACTTAGGCACCGCGATCCTTATAATCCTCTGCTTTCTACACCTATTGAATAACGAACAAATCCAGAGATTAATAGGCCAATCAAGTGCACTTGGGTGATACCGACAGCTACTAATATTGCATTAATTAAGTCCATAGAAATTATATATCACATTTTTATAAAACAGTTAATAACTACTATAATATTTATAAACCTATTACTGCTAGGCAAGTTAATTATAAAGTTAATTAAGATATCGCGCCATCTTTATATTAGAATTAGTAGCGGTTAAAGTACTCCTTACTTCTTTATATAAAAGGTCTTTCTACGCACGTACATCCTATATACTTAAACGTATTTTTATATATAGTCGTACATTATAAGCCAGTAGTATACTTATTAAATAATTTTATAAGTCTTTGTATAGCCAGGACGCCCTACTTTAGGGGAGTTATATATAAATTTAAGTATTTTAAATTATAAAGGTTTGGAATTTAGAACTACTATTTTTTGTTAATAGTATAATTGGTTATTTTAAATCTCGTATTTAGTAAGTGTAATATCCTTATACTATTATTTTCCTATTTAAATTGCTTTTATTATATCTATTATCTATATATTGTCTATATATTTATATTCCATTAGTTTATTAATTTCTATTTCCTATTTATTAACTTCTAAGTTATTTCTATTAAGTTCCGCATCTAAAAATATAGAATATAATTTTTTAAAATATTTAGGAGGCAATAAGATCCATAATTAATTTATAATTAATTTATCTATAGTATTTACAGGTAGATCCTATAATTATTATATTAATATATTAGACTTCTAATTAAGTTTGCCTAGTTAGTATATAATCTTAAAGTTAAATTATAAGAGGTATTTAGCCTAATAAATTTGGCGCTACATTAATTGCTTTATAGTTATAAAGTATTATAGATTCTTATAGTCCGTTAATACGCATATTAAGAATAATAATCCTTTAAGCTTAAAACGCCATTATTTAAAACATCTAATAATTATAAGCAGTTCCTTATTATATATCTTATAGTTTAATTTAGTAGGGGCAAGTTTCTAGAAAAGAAAGGCTACTAGATATAGCTCACTGTTCTTATTATATTGCGATAACACTCCCCCTAGCGCATAATTAGACAAGTCTATTTTAACAATATATTTAAAGTTAGGGTTAAAGTGTGTAAGAATTAGAGTAGTTATAAAACAATACTTTAGGTTATTAAAAGCTTATTCGTATTTAATGGTTTATTTAAATTTTATATTCTTTCTTATTAGGTTTACTAATAGCTAAACAGTTTCTAAGAAGTGGTTAATAAATTATTAATAGAAATTTATAAATCCTAGAAATCCTTAAACATCTTATATCTTACTAGGGCTTTTCTAGTTTATAATTATAGTAACTTTCTTAGGGTCTATTTTAATTCTATTACAGGATATAATTAAGCCTAGGTATATAACCTTAGGCATATAAAACTTGCATTTCTTAATATCACATTATAGGCCTATATTTTATAGGCGTTTAAGGACCATTTTAATATGTTTTTAATATTCTAAAAGTAAGGACAAGTAGATTAAGATATTATTAATATACGCAGTAATAAATATATTAAGGAATTTACAAAGCATATTATTAATATATTACTAAAATATACTAAGACCGTTTTTTACACTAAATAGCATTACTAGGTATTTAAAGAGTCCCCATTATATATAAAAAGCTATATACTTTTTATCTCCTTTATATATACGGATTTTATTAAAGGCGGTAACTATATTAAGCTTTATAAAGTACCATACCTTTACTAAATAGTTAAGTGTCTTTTAAATTAAAGGAATTAGGTATCGGTTTTAAATTATAATTGCGTTTAGAGCTTAATAATTAACATAAAATCTTAAGCCTCCTCCTAGCTTTTTAATAAATAGTATAAGTAAGGCAAATAGAGATTAACTAGGGCAAATAAATCCTTTTTCTAGATGCTTATTAAGGTATTATTATATTATTGTTGGTTATATAAGGGGATATCACGTAGCTACGATTTGTAGATAGTATGATGGTTGTTCTTCTTTTTAATAGGAATAAGGAAAGGGGTGAGGAACTTAAGGTTCCTTACTACGCTAGGGCCACGTTAGCACGTGACAGCAACATGCCTAGCGTAACGGCAGCTTGCCTTATTCCCGACACTAGCAACTCTTCTTTTTATGGTTGCCATCTATATATAGACAAACAGACAGGATGCGACAATACCAGACAGTATATAACAATACCAAACAATATGCGACAATACCAAATAATATGCGACAATACCAAACAATATGCGACAATACCAAACAATATACGGCAATACTAAACAATATGCGACAATATGCGACAATGCGGCAGTTAGCAGATAACGCAAAGACAGGTAGGCCGCCAAGGCGCTAGTAGTAAGCGAGCTAATAGCAATTTTCTATCCCAGGGATGGAAAATCCTGATTGGCTGGTTTAAGTTAGGGTCTATAGAATGTTATGCTTTTACTCCCTTTTAACCTAACCTTTAACTTATATATATAGAGTATTTGTGTTAACAAACGTTTTTAGAGCCTTGTTTAGGTTTGCCTTTGTTATTACGTCTGCTGGGTTATCTTAACCGTTAATCTATTAAATCTTAAAGAGTTTTTACCGTTTGTAGGATTAATAAAGTGCTATAATATTGATTATAAGGCGCTTCTTCTTTGTAGTACTAAGCTTAACCAAGCACTTATAGAGGGAGTATGAATTGGTGCATATGATTGTAGGGATAATAGGAAGTTTAAGTTGATCTATAATTATCTTTAGGGTAGTCCTAATTGCAATTGCTATATTAACTCCGCCAACCATTTTATATATCTTTAACGCTAAAACACTTCGGGTGACGCGTTTGCTCTTAGTTAAGCTCTAATAGATAAGGTTGCTATGGATTGTAAAGTTATTCTCTCTAGTAAACTTGTTCGCAATAATAATCTTATATTCTAGCTGGGAGCTAAAATCTTAATTATTTATAAACGATCTATTAACAAATATAAAGAGCTTAGCGGTGGGAAGATTAATAGGCACGTAGTGTAGGCCCCAGTTGAGATGGTTTATTTGCCAGGAAAGGCGTTTATTTAGGGCAAGAACGTTGTCCTTAGTTGGTTCCTGGTGTTGGGCGGCAATAGAGAGATCAAATAAAGCCTTGGGTTGATAGATAGAAGCAATATAAGCTCCGTAAGCGCGTTGCTCCACATATCCTTGCTTTAGAGAATTAGCGTTAATAACGTTAATCTTCTTACCTTAACCCTTCTAGCGTAGAGCAATAGAATCCTTGTTTAGGGAGAGGATGCATCTGTTAAAGAGTAATAGTATTATTAAACTAAGCTTTTCCTTTAGCTTTGCTATAAGATTTGCCTTTACTAGCTCGTCTTCTTTAAGAGCTAAGAATTGGTCGTCTCCTAAGATAATTATATTATTAGTTTACATGCCGACAATTCCAAATGGAGTTCCTATAGTTGTGATAAGGAAGCAGGGATTGAATATAGAAGTAGTTATTAAAAGCTTCTCTTTATGGTGCTTACTGTAGGTAGCCTACCAGTGAGTTCCTGCCTCTGCGATCCCATATAATGGCTTAAGCACAACTATAATCGTATCTTTAGGATACTAGTGGCGAATTTACTCTGGAAGGTATGCTAATATTAAGCGCTAAAGGTGCGTCTCTAATTGGGTGTAGGCTTAAGTAATATCTCGCAAATAAACCGCCATTCTATTCTTTATTAAGGAGGGAGCTAGTGTAATAATAACTCGCTGACTAGCTTGTTGAATTATGGGAAACTATATAAGAATTACCTCCTTGCTATTGTTGTTATAGCCTTGGATAACAAGCCTTGATTTCTTAAATGGGGCATTAGTAGCTTTGCCCTTAATTTTATTAACTATTCTTAACTTAAAGATGCGAACTCTATTGAACTTAGTAGGGTTATACTTCTTAAATTTAAAGACTCCTTTTGTAATAAGACCCTCGATCTCCTGCTTGTTAGATACTTAGAAAGGAGCTCCTAGAGTTATAATACGACCTTCCTTTTAAAGCTGTTTTGTGAGTTTAAAGTTATCCTTCTCCTTAGCTGTTATAAAGGCTATTAATAACTCGACTCTATTTTTGATAGTGGCAATAAATTGCTCTTTAAAATTAATAAGATGTTGGTGATTTTGTGATCCCTTTAGGCGACCTCTACTACGTTATGGTTGTAGCGCATCTACTAATATTGTATTAGGATTGTAGTCGCCTTCTAGAGTATGTTAATTGTGGTTCTCCTCTAGGGCATCTTTTAGGGCATCCTGTAAAGGCTTAGAACTGTTATCTTTGTAGTAAGGCTTGATAACAGTTAAACGGAATTAAGTGGGTCTATAAGGCATCTAAATAATATAAGTCTAGCTATTAATTATAATAAGTTAATATGGGCCTAACCATCCTCCCTTTTTACGCCATACGCGTACCTTAGACTGGAGTGGCAGATTAAGCGTAGTTAAGGTGTTTAGGCCATTTCTTATTCCTAGTACGTTGTTGACTTGGCGTGTAGCGTAGAGACGTTGTACCTCCTTTATTGCCTTGCGAATAGCCTCAGCTCATTGCACAACAGAGGGAGATGGTGGAGAATTATTAGTTATTTAAGGGTAGGCGCCGAAGACTAGTAACGTAGGTATGAGTCTATCTGGGCTAGCAGAATTGTTAATAGCTTTAACAGCTATTTGTAAGGTAAGTTCTTTGCTAGCATCCTCTAGTTCTGAAGAGATAATCTTATATACGCGGCGTAATAGCGCGTGATATCGCTCCACTTTTTTAACACTATTATGTGCCTTAATAGGGACTTCCTTGACCTTAATTGCCATTGCCTTTATCTGTTGTTGAAACTCTGTAGATAAGAAGTTCTTTTCTATATTATAGATGATTTAATTAGGGGGTCCTAGGTAGATATTAATCTAGCATAACTAAAGGGTATCCCATGCGTTCCTAGCTAATATATCCTTTAAGAATTATGCGGCTTGGAAGGAGGTTGAGAAGTCAACAACTTGGAGTACTAGCTTGCCGCTAAGATATATAACGTTGATAATGATACAGAAGTTGAAGTTGTAGTTATCTTTAAGGGTGAACTTAAATCGGCTAGGGGACTTCTGGTTTATTTAGCAGTGATGGCAGTACTTTATAAGATGCTTAATTGCCTTAACCTCGACTTTATAGCCTGCTTGCTGAAGAACCCTAAGCAATTAATAAACGGATGGGTGGCCAAAATGACGGTGTAGTTGGCGTAATTCTGACTTAGTTAAGTGGCTTTAAGCAACACTCTTTTTTAGTTAATAAAGGAGCAACTAGGGGTGACCCTACTTGCGTATAACAGGCACCTGATTGTCTCCCTAAATAAGTATATTCTTAAGGTTGTTAAGCCTAACGCCTAACTTATCTATATCTTTAATGCAAAATAGAAACGGAGTGTTTGTAGGAACAATATGGAAAGTAATGTATCCTAAGGGGGTTTGGACCCTAATTATGCTAAGAGAGATCGTAGTACCTTTACTAAAGCGAATTGTATGTTGGCCTACCGTTAATTGGTTAATCTGAATAGAGCTATTAAGCTGCTAAAGGGCTTAAACTTAAGGTTCTCCTGCTGTAGATACTCCTACGGCTCTAATATCCGGCATGATACTATAGAAGACGTTCGCCAAGTATCTATTATTAAAGGAAAACGCGGAGCTCTCCTTTGGCTCGTTAAAGATATCTAACTTCGTAATAAAATGGAGCATAGATTAGTCATTAAGAATAGCAATAGTTTGTGTGCCATTTACCTCACTATACTCAGTAAAGTATTAGTTAGGAGAGTAGTCCTTAATTTCCATATCTATAAGGAGCTGTTCGACCTTATTAACCTTACCCTTAAGGTCTTTTACGCCTTCGTATTAAACCAGGAAGCTTTAGAAGTAGGCTGTAGTGACTTTATAATTTCTAACGTTTCTTGCACTTTAATGGAACTTATTATATGCCTCTTTTCGCTTATTAAGGGAGTGTCTAGTTAACTAGCACTTTAGCTTCTTATAAACATAGCACTTCTTCTGGCAATTACTTTGAAATAAACCTCTATGAGGACCTCCACGGTTGCCTTATAGTTAATATTAATTGTACCCTCTTCTGTATTCCCTACCACGGCTACTATATATTCGATCAGTCTAGTTGTGATTATGTTAGTTGGGAATACTTATTTGGGTAGGGTTTTTAGTATAGAGCTATTAAGATTCTTGTGTTTGCATTATAGTACCTATAGCGGAGCGTAGCTCAGCATATACTCCTTTAAACGTATCCGCAGGTTTGTATAGCGCTAAGTTGCACTTAGGAACGCTATGGCATGCTGAGATAACCTGGTCCCTTAGGCTGTTCTTGTTTTAGTAGGTTTTGGTAAGGCTATATTAGATTTTCTGGAGTTTATTAAAGAGTAGTTAAAGGCACTCTAAACGAGTCTTTATTGGGTTGGAAGTAATAACTCTCTAGAATATAGTCTCTCGCCATTTGGATATATAAAGTTGGCAATTCTTATTAGTCTTAAAGTGGGCTCTAATAAGCTGAAGCATTATATTAAAGCTATAGTTTTTACCCGTAATATAGTCGTAATAGAATGTTGCTGCCCGTCCCTTTAATATAATAGAGAAAGCGTGATGGTACTAGTGGCGTTAAATTCCGACCTTATTATAACAGTTATAAAAGACCTGTAGTTTTGCTCTGAGTATATTATACAGTTCTCCTCTAAACTTCTTCTCTTTGTCCGAATATACCTTTATTAGATTCGTGACTTCTTGTGGTAAAGGCTTACCGGTTGGCTAGAGTGGAGGAGGTGGAGGCGGAGCAACTCTAAGTGGGAGGGCACCTCTAGGTGGGAGAGTAGCTCTAGGTGGGGGGTTAGCGTTCTAAGGTTTTTAATACGAATTAAAGTTGCCTTTTAAAGAATATGGGTTGTTTTTAGGTTTCCGTAGTTAATGTATAATCTTAGCTTCCGTCCATATTGGTTCTTCTATACTAGTAATAACGGCCTAAATATTACTAGCAATTGGGTTACTGTTCTTAGCAATATATACCCTATTCCTATGGAGGAAGTCTTAAAAATCCTAAATAATATTGACATTGCTAAGTGCCTAGGTATCAGCAGTCCATCCCATAAAATCCTCCCTAAAATACTCCTATAGTTATAAATCGGCGTAGCATCTATTTCGGTAGAATATAATATAGTATAGGAGAAAGCCGTTAACTTGTTTTGCGGTATAAGTTATTATATTAAAGGCGAATTCGTCCCAATCTTTATTGATAAGTTTCGTGTGCTTAGCTACCCCTAGTAGTAAGGAGTCTTTCCAGTTATTTAAAGTAGGCGTAGCCATGTTTTCGGAGGGAGGGAAGTGTTATTGGTGTAGGGATTGTCGTTTGGTACGCGTTCGTAATGTATATTTGTTATTTAGTACGCGTTTGTGGTTTGGTACGCGTTCGTGACAAGAATTTGTGATTGTGGGGCTTAGGACTAGTTCTGGCCTTAAATCGCGAAGACTTGTAAAGCGTGTTGTTCTGCGTAATAGACGCAAGAATCCGTAATCTTAGAAAGGCTTAGGACCAGTTCTAGCCTTTTAGATCCTTAGATTTGTAGAAGAGTTCTATTTAAAGTTTAGGACTAGTTCTAACCTTAAAAGATAGCTTCCTCTAGCACAAGTAGCACTGGTACAGTGGCTTGTCTCTTCTTAGTGATACCTAGCTGTTCTGTAGTATAACAGTAAAGTTAACCACTGATCAGTGTTGGTTATATAAGGGGATATTATATAGCTACGATTCGTAGATAGTATAATGGTTGTTCTTCTTTTTAATAGGAATAAGGAAAGGGGTAAGGAACTTAAGGTTCCTCACCACGCTAGGGCCACGTTAGTACGTGACGGCAACATGCCTGGTGTAATGGCAGCTTGCCTTATTCCTAATAATTATAAGCAGTTCTTCTTATAACATACCATATAGTAAACTAAACTTTAGTATTATACTAGGCTTAAGTTCTATTTTAAAATTATACTTATCTTAGTGCGGGGCTAGCTAGTCTATAAATTATTCTTTAAACTTATTAACTAGGTTATAATACTCTTTAGGCATAAAAGGTTAAGGATTAAAATATTATTTTGGTTCTAGTACTTTCTTAATATCTTCTATAGTTATAGCGGGGATTTTATAATCTTATCTTTTTACTAATTAGATAAAAGGCGCGGCCTATATTATATAAATTTTAAGAGGTTTTAATATAACATCTTTGCATTCTTTACTATAACTAGCAGTTATAGATTTATTATATTAGCTTAAGGTTTATAGCAAGGGTAATTTATATTATATTAAATTTAAGTAGTTATATATATATTTATAGGGCAAATGGTTTTTTAAGTAATAACTTTAGCAGTAGGTTATATGGAACTTTAGTGTTTTTTTAACCCAGCTTATTAAAGGGTTATGTTGTTTTAGCTATCTATATCTAAGTATTAGGTCCTCGAAATCGGACTCTGCACCTATATGTGGTGAGGCCTACGAACCTGCTGGTCTTTGGACTCAGCAGAGCCAACGCAGAGACGTCGCACAGCTGCGGGTAGGAGGTCGTGGTGGTGGTTGAAATGTTATGGGGGGTAGTAAAAAGTTTTTATATGGGATGGTGAGATCTTGAAAACCACTACTGACGGTACCCCCTTCATAGTAGATAACTGCTACACTCCTATTCAACCCTGTGTAATTCTTGCGGATATAAGATGGAATCCAACGTCCCCTGACCCCCAATTGAAAGCATTGACGACCTCACATCGACGAACGAATGATCGCGAACGAACACGAACGAGTAAGTATACGGCCCCTCCTAACCCCTAGGGCGATCGCCCGCGGAGCATGCGGTCACTCGCCGTTAGCAAGTACCAAATACCTAGCAGCCTGGATTGCGACCCATGGTTTTCCTTATCTCCTTTTAACGGAGTGGTGACCCTTAGAAAGGGCCTAGCTGGGGCCTAGGTATAAAAGATACCCAACACACAATATATCCCGCTATTAGTATTACGGTAATTAGAACGGATGAATCCCCCTTACACCTTTAATGGCTCTAGGGGGGAAGGAGGCAAGGCGTATACGGCAATAGTTAACAAGAGATAGCATACAGGGGACGGTTAAGATATGGGAGAAAACAATAACAAGCGCAAGCACACGGCGATTGATTGGCAAGGCCTAGCTGGGACGTAGTGAACCCCAGCTTTGGATAAGCTGGAGAAGGAAGCAGTGGTTCCTAAGGAGTTCAAAACATCTAAGGAGGAGGACGTGCTGTAGGCCCGCAGGGCCGCAGCTACGTGCAAATATGGTAAATCGGGGTTTTTTATCCTACTAAGGCTGCTCATAGGGTTTTTTCTCCCCTAACTGCAGGGGTTTTCTTCCTGTAAATACACAAGTTTTCCCCCCTGTGACGGAGTAGTCTGCGTGGGCCAGTAGGATCCGTATCAGACGTTAATCAAAGAATTACTACTATATCTAAGTATTATCTTATAGTGCTTTAAGGGTGTTATAAATAGGGAAATATATTTAAGGTGTTTACCTATCTATAATTTTATAAGAGTGTAGTATATTAGTTTGCTATATATTAAGGGTTTGCTATTAAAGCCTTATAGGCCTTAGGGCTTATTAAGTTTCTTTAAATTTAGGCGCTAAGTTTTTATATAGTTTATATTAATAAAGCCTATACTAGTAGCTCCGCTATCTATAAGGATTTATACTTCCTTCCATTTTCTAAGTATTTAAATTTTGCTAAGTATATTAAGGGAGTTATGTTATATATCAGCGCGAGAAGAGCCTAAATACTTATACTCTTCCACTTTTTATCCTAAGGCGCGACTTAGCCTTAGGACAATTTATTTTCCAAATTAACTAAAGGTAAGGTACTTTATAGCGTCTAAGTACAATTTATAGGGTGGGTATAATTTAAGGATTAGGTATAACTTAAGGATTAGGAGGAACTACAGCGGACTTTTTTTAAAGGGGTGAGTTTTGCAATGCTTTTAAATATATCCTTTTTTACCGCATCTAAAGCATTCTCTATTTATAGCTTAAGTTTTTTGTTTATTAGTTCCCAAGGGTATATAGGATTAAGTAGTATTAAGGTCCATAAGGTTATATATAGGGCTTTTAGGTCTTAGAGAAGGATCACGCTTTAGGGCATATACTAGTTTTATAGAGTTTTAAACACAAGATATAGTTAGCTTTAGAGAATAAGTCTATTTGTTATATCAAAGATCCTTATTAATTTATTAACATATTATAGCAAATTTAGATAGGGTTTTTAGTAGTTCCCTACCTACTAACTAGGCTCTAATTTTATCTAAAATAGCTTATTAAAGGGCAGCAACTCTAGCGGCTTAATTTTAATCTAGTTCGCTAATAAGGCCTAAAAATTCTAAAAAGAAGCTAGTGAAGTCTTGGTTCCGTTATTATAGGTTTTTAAGTTTAGTAACAGCTGTATATTTATAGCTAGCGTTATTATACGTTTATTCTAGTAGAGAGATAAAGGTTTTAAAATTAATAAAGGTGCTATTACAGAAGAATAGATATATGGTTTTGTCGGAATAAGGTTCCGTAATACAGTGGACACCATTGCACGTGAGCTAAGCGAGCTTAGGAGATCCATCAAATTCCACCTATAGAAGTAGAAGGAGGGAAAAGAAGAAGAAATTAATTGAAACTAAAACCCCTTACCGTAATTCCAACACTGATCAGTGCCGCATAGATTAGTAAGGTATAATAAAGAGAGGCACTATCTAATTCTCTAGACCTCTTATTAAAGGCTAAGAATTAAGGTATTGCTTGCTAAGCCTAAAGGCCAGTTTATAAGGTTACTCGCGCTTCTAACCTATATCTATTACGCCTTTAGAATAATTAGTTTATGGTCGTTTCTATACTTCTAGTCCAACTGTTAAATCGAATTAACTATAGAACCAAAAGATGGCTACCTCCGTAATAAATACCAAAAAATCTACCTTTGCGATAGATACCAAAAAATAGGAGACTAGAATCAACGCAACCATAACCAACATTAAGAAAGTTAAAGCATTCGTTAATTAGCGTTTATCAATATACAAGAAGAAGGGATAGAAGGGATTCGACTTATAGGAGAGCTTTATTAACAATTTTAAGTCGTTTATAAGGGATATACTTAATAACCTTAGTAAGGATCGATTAAAGAAGATCAGGGATTACCTCCGTGAAAATAGAGTATATGTACGGAAGGAGGCAAGGAAGTTAATTACAGACAGCCTTTTAGGAACTATTCACGAACCAACTCCCTTAAAATGGCCTACTAACGACCCTACCAACGGCCCTACCGACGGCCCTACTGACGACCCTACTAACGGCCCTACCGACGACCCTACCGATGACCCTACCAACGGCCCTGCTGACGACCCTACTGACGGCCCTACCAACGACCCTACCCTAGCTCTACCATTACTATTAACTGCCCCCGTTTAAATTATTTAGCCAACCTCGACTATAACCCAAGCTACAGACCAGCTCGCCCTATAAGAAAGCTTTGGAAGAGAAATCACTAACTTAACTAAGCTCTACATGGACGAAGTTAAATACTCTAGTAAATAAGATAACTTTAATTTTAAGTTTAAGATCTTCTAAAACTACTACCTCTAAGCCAGCGTCCCTAAGCAAGCGTATATTATTGCTATTCTAACTATGCTCTGTGGGCTTACTCTTAAGTTTCCTAAGTACCCCTAGTACTCTGTATATCCAAGACCTCCCGAACAGCCACAACAACCGTAGCAGCTTTAGCAATTTTAGCAGCTAAAGCCCCCGGAAACAACACGAATATAATTAGGCTATAGGTTACCAAATAGGTAGAAAGAATAGGAGACAAGGAGGGTAGAATAGGGATAAAGACTACGGACTTATTTACTAGTATCCTTTTTATTCTTTTCTTATTTCCTAGTTATTGCCAGTGTCGGAATAAGGTTCCGTAATACAGTGGACACTATTGCACGTAAGCTAAGCGAGCTTAGGAGATCCATCAAATTCCACCTATAGAAGTAGAAGGAGGGAAAAGAAGAAGAAATTGATTGAAACTAAAACCCCCTACCGTGATTCCAACAGGTTTATATAGCGTCTTTACTTAAATAAGACATTCCATAGCTAATCTTACTAGCTTTAGTAGGGTATTAGTTATAGTTTATTAAATGTTTAAGACGGAGCTTAGTTATAAAGGGACGTAGGTTATTTTAATCTCTATTACATATTAAAGGGTTAAGGAGCTTTTTGGATTTTATAATGGGTATTAAATTTATTATAGATATAGGTTAAGTTACTAGTTTAAGGTTTGCGTTTAAGGGGCTAGGCTTAAATATAGTTATTTTAATCTTATTTATAGGTATTTCTATTAGGGTCTCTAATAAAAGTGCCTTAATATTGCGGAGTTCTTTATAGAGTACTTCTATTAATTACTAATACTAGGCTTCTAGTACAGCCTACTGCTAAGCTAAGGCATCTATAAAGGATTATTATATTATAGTTAACTATTCCCTAACTAGGGATATAATACTTATAGTTATTAAAAGGGATTTAGGTTCGTTTGCTATTTTAATAGTAGTTATTTTTAATATAATATAGTATAAGGGCGTAAAAAGGCTTTAGGGAAGATTTAAAGGAATAATATAAATTCTATCTAAATTTAAGGGTATATAGCTCTTATAGAGAATAAGATATTATATAAAGAAGAGAAAGGAATAATAAAAGAATTATATAATTAAACAGTTAGGGTCTTAGTGGTTGGTATATGTATATATACGCACGCGGTCTTTAACGGTCTTTAATATACTTTAGTATTATAGCGCTAGTAGAAAACGGTAGATTATAGCGGAAAATTATAGATAGTTGTAAATAGTTATAAACAGTTATAAATAGTAGCAAATAGTTGTAAACAGTTTTAGATAGTTATCTATTAAGTGTTTTACTAAGACATTCCTACTATAACTAGGCTAGTCCCATTACAATATAGGAGATTATAGGCGTTAATATATTTCTTATTATTATATAAAGTTAGTAGATATATACGCTACTAAAGTTAGAGAGCTAGCCTACATTTATATATACGGACTCTATTACTATAAAGTGCTTAGTATATAATAGGTAGTACTTCTAGTAGACGGTAATATATTATACTTACTTTATAATTACTAGCATTATTATTATACTACTAGGTAGTACTTAAGGGTTTACTAGGTAAGTCTATTTAAAATAATTATTATTTAGTATATGGGATGATTTTACGTCTATATCTAAATATCTAGTACTTATTTAAACGTATATATTAGGGCGCGAAGAGGCTTTAGGGAAGATTTAAAGGAACAATATAAATTCTATCTAAATCTAAGGGTATATAGCTCTTGCAGAGAACAAGACGTTGCGTGGAGAGGAGAAAGGAATAGCAGGAGAATTATATAATTAAATAGTCAGGGGTCTTGGTGGTCAATGCATGCGCAGGTGCGCACGCGGTCTTCGATGGACTTCGGTGTTACGGCGCTGGTGGAAAACGGTGGATTGTGGTGGACAATCGCAGACAGTTGCAGACAGTTGCAGACAGTTTCAGATTTATCGTTTACGAAATGCATTGGAATTAGTCGTTTGCAAAACGAAGTGGAATCCTTGGCATGCAGATCCCCAAAATTTGCACCCAACCTTACGTGTAAAATTGTGAGATAGCCTATTTCCACGTTAAACGCGCCTTATTATTTATAGAGTAGTTTTATAAAATATCCTTTATCTAATAGAAAATGTATAAAATATCGCAATTAATAAGGATAAAAGTGCCCTATGCAGAGCTTTTCTATTTCAATTTCTTGCCTGCACAAAGCTCTGCACGAAGCTCTGCACGAAGCTCTGCACACAGAGGCTCTGCGCGAAGCTCTGTGTACGGAGGCTCTACATGACGGCTTTGCGTACGACGGTTCTGCGTACAACGGTTCTGCGTACGACGGCTCTACTACGGAGGCTCTATATAAAAGCTTTGTGCAGATCTTCGTGTAGAGCTTCGTGCAGAGCTTCGTGTGGAGCTTCGTGTAGAGCTTCGTGCAGAGCCTCCGTAGAGCTTCGCGCAGAGCCTCCGTATGCAGAGCTTCGTGCGGAGCCTCCGTACGCAGAGCTTCGTACAGGGCTTTATGTAGAGCTTCGTGTAGAGCTTCGTGCAGAGCCTCTATAGAGCTTCTGCAGAGCTTTGTGTAGGCAAAAAATTGAAATAAAAAAGCTCTGCATAGGGTACTTTTATCCTTATTAATTGCGATATTTTATACATTTTCTATTAGATAAAGGATATTTTATAAAACTACTCTATAAATAATAAGGCGCGTTTAATGTGGAAATAGGCTATCTCACAATTTTATACGTAAGGTTGGGTGCAAATTTTGGGGATCTGCATGCCAAGGATTCCACTTCGTTTTGCAAACGACTAATCCTTGGCATGCAGATCGCTAATTTTTGCACCCAACCTTACCTGTAAAACCGGAAGATAGCTACCGCAACCAACCATTCCACTATAACCAGTCTGCCACACTGCAGACAACCTCTACTACAACCCGTCTACAGCCATCGTGCTGCAGATGACCTCCGCTACAACCCGTCTACAGCTGTCGTGCTGTAGACAACTACTACACTATAGGCACACGGCAACGGCAGAGGTACCGCAGGTGCACCAGCGCACCGCAGGCGCACCGCGGACGCACCGCAGATATACCGTAGACAGCTAGTCTACCACAGATAATAACCGCTACTATAACCACTACTACTATAATATACTATAAAACTAATTTACCATAGACATACTATAAGCTATCGCGATATAGATAACTACTATATTATAGGCGTACTATAGATATATTAGTAGCTATAGTAGGGGAAAAGAGGCTGGCTTATATTACTTTAGTATATTAAATATAAGGTATAACGTGTTCCACTACCGAGCGCATCACACCACCAAGGGCATCGCTTCAAAGAACACCAAAAGCCTAAATTTCAATCTTAAATATCTCAACCACTACTTAATAATATTTTCTAAAAATTTAAATATAAGCTTTTATATATATATTTTAGTGTATATTATAATATTAGAGTATAATATTAGAGTATGCAACTTAATAGTTATTATAATATAGAGTTTAGGGGCTAAAAATAGAGATATTTCTAAATATCTCAACAACCACTAGACTATATACTTTTATATTATAATAGGCACTAGAATAGGCATATAAGAGCTTATATTTAAATTTTTAGAAATTATTATTAAGTAGTGGTTGAGATACTTGAGATTAAAATTTAGGCTTTTTGGTGTTCTTTGAAGCGATGCCCTCGGTGGTGTGATGCGCTTGGTGGTGAAACACGTTATAGTTGAACTAGTATTTATATACTATATAAGATAATCTAATAAGAAAAATTCTATTAGGAATGGGTTTATATAGCAAGGTTTATTTTTATAAAATACTTATTTTCTAAAATATAAATCTAAGATTAATAGATTACTTTTAGAGAGAGTAAAAGGAATAGGATATAGAATAAAAAGTCGCTTAGGGGTAATTAATAGCTGCTTTTAAGCTAGTTATCTAAATAAAATCTCTTATTCTTATATATAAAACTAGGTAATAAAAATATATTTTTTAAAGCGTATTTTTTTACTTTAAGAATAGTAGAATATAGTAGAAATAGATAAAAGAGCTAGAGTTTCCTTAGTATAAATAAGATATTAAAGAGTAAAATATTAGAATAAAAATACTAACAACTAGTATTTCCTCTAGTATTTAAAATGGGCAAAAGTACCTATTTAGTTACTAGTATATATTAAGCTATCTTAAAAAGATTTATATTTAACCTTATATATAAAACTATAAGATAGTATATTTTATATTAAGTACGTCTTATTATTAATATAACGTCCCTATTATAGGTTAGTAAGTTATAGCTAATATCGCCTTACTATTTGCCCTATCTTAACGCGTTTTCTAATATTACTATACCTTATATTAACCCTATTTATTACATAAATATAGTCTATCTACTTAAATTAGATTAATAACTAAATACTACTATATATAATACTAAATATTACTTTATATAATATAGCTAGCCTATTAGGTAATTATAACGTATCCTACCCCCACGTCGCTATATAGCTAAAAAGATATTAAGTGCTTATAAACTTATTATAAGCGCGGCGGGATCTAATATATATACTCTTACAGCCTTATATATAGAAAAATAGCTAGCTAGCAGCGTTAGTAAAAGCTAATAGAAGAGCCTATTTTAAACTCCTACTTTATAATAATTAAAAATATCTAAATAAAATTTAGTACTAGCTCTAATACCTTGCTTATCCAACTTAATTATAATAGCGGCTTCTAATTTATTTAATTGGTTACTATAGTAAATATATACTATAAGTAGATTTCTTAGCCCTTTTATACCTTTAGGTATTCTTTAAATTAATAGTAGCAGCTAGGCCTAACCGCTAGGTCTAAGGTACCCTATATACTAACCCCCTATAAGGCCTTAATATTCTACTTCTTATAACTCTATAACTGGCTTCGCGTTCTTATTATATAGATATAATTATCTAGCAATAGCGTATATAGAAGGCTTAATAAAGCTCTAGCGGTAGAGTCGCATATAGATAGGCTATGCGGCTAATTTAGAAATTACGTAAAGAATATTTAATATATATAGATTAGTTAAAGTAAGCCAAATATTAAGCCTCTCTATAGCCTTAATTGTATATATAAGATTCGTGCCTAATATACGTGAAATTCGCGTCTAGTATGTATTAAAAATCTGCCTAATATATATCAGGACTTAACCCAGAATGCATTAATTTTAGATGCATATTATAGAGCGTAGAGACTATAGGGTTCGCAGGAGGATTTCACGGTTTTATAGGTAAGGTTAGGTGCAAAAATTGGCGATCTGCATGCCAAGGATTCCAATACATTTCGTAAACGATAAATAGTTATCTGTCAAGTGTTTCACCAAGATATTCCTACTGTAACTAGGCTAGTCCCGTTACAGTATATTTACTATAAAAGGTAGTAGGAGGTTTTATATCTTATATATAAGCTTATATAATTAATAGCATTTTAGGATAGTAGATATATTATATATACCTAGTATCCAGCCGCTCAGCAATATTAACTTATCTTACTATTTATCTATTTAGTATTATATAAAAGGTTAGTATTCTACTATAGTATTTATTACGTTAAAGTCTTTTATATTTGATATCTTTATTTTAGATCTGTCTAAAACTATATATAGTTTTATAATATCCTACTTCCTACCTAATACTCTAGTAAGAGATTATTTAGCTAATAATAACTTTTTTTTTACTAATTAAGGAAGGAAAAGACTTATACTTTCTAGTAGTAGTAGGCTGTGCTTATTAGTAATATTTTTAATAGATTATAGTGTTTAAGTTTCCGTTTACCTGTAATATAATTAGCCTACCTATAGTAAAATACTTTTACTTTACTACTTACTTCTTTTTTCTCTTACCCTTCTATATATTTATATACTTATATTATAAGCTATAAGAGCTTAATAGTGCTAGACTATTACCTAGCCTATATTAAGAGATAGGCTAGGTAAAGTAATCCCCATAACTTATACTATACTATATTTTCCTTTATAGGTTGGTCTTATTACTATAGATTTGCTCTTATACGTATTTAACCTATAAAGTATATAACTATATACTTTACCGCTAAGGCTTTATATATATAATTTTATTAGGGCGCGTCTTATCTTCTTACCTTTATTAATTAACCTAACTCTACTAACTACCCTTTTTTACTCCTACCCTATTAGTATCTACCTCTATAACTAGTACCTCTCTAGATCTATCTAGGCTATAAAGCCTTATAATATAGTAAGTTAGCTACCTTATTTTTAACCTTAGCTATATAATAGAGAATCTATATTTACTAATATGTTTATATAAACTACCGCTTAATATAGCCTATTACTAAAATAGACCTACCTACTAATTATTTTATAAGGCCGTCGAAATCGGACTCTGCACCTATACGTGGTGACGGCTACAAATCTAGGTCTTTAAAGCTCAGATCCAGAGCCAACGCAGAGACGTTGCATAGCGTACGGACGGGACCTGGTGGTAGTTATAGGCGTTAAGGGCGGTGGTGAAAAATTTTCGGATGGTGAGATCTTGAAAACCACCACTGTTGGCCCTCTATAGTATAATAACTACTACTCTTCTCCTATCTAGGGCACCTATATAATCCAACATGGATAAATAGTACTCAATAACATCCCCTAACCCCCAAATTAAAAGTATTAATAACCTTATATTAACAAATAAGTAAACGCGCGAACGAATAAATATATAAGCAAATATACGGCCCCTTCTAACCCCTAGGGCGATCGCCTGCGGAGCATACAGTCACTCGCCGTTTTACTGCCGTAATACTACTGGCAGCCTAAATTGCGACCCATGGTTTTCCTTATCTTCTTTTAACGGAGTGGTAACCCTTTAAAAGGGCCTAGCTGGGGCCTAGGTATAAAAGATACCCAATATAATATATCCCGCTGCTTGGTATTACGGTAGTTAGAACGGATAAATCCCCCTTACGCCTTCAATGGCTCTAGAGGGGGGGGGGGGGGGGGGGGGGGGGGGAAAGGGGAAATTTTAATTGAA
>Ga0307507_10004523_pt1 | contig 24449 bp, 32 predicted proteins | sample 7_EM_MG_FD_207223 | JGI IMG/M metagenome (GOLD analysis project Ga0307507, IMG submission 207223) | Populus trichocarpa ectomycorrhiza microbial communities from riparian zone in the Pacific Northwest, United States - 7_EM | ecosystem: Host-associated > Plants > Roots > Unclassified | place...
TAAGAGAGTGAATGTGGTGGGGCGACTCACTGCATGAGGAGATAACGGCAACTTCCCAGGTGGTGTCAAGGTGTCCTGGGCGCGCACTAATGAATGTCAAAGGATGTCAGTATGGAGTGCAAAAATGCAAATCGCGGGCGTCGCTCGAGCTGAGGACGTTTCGTGGACTTACTCACCTGCTCTGTGGGGTGCTGGCCATCCGCAACGACCAACCGAAGAGAAAACAGCCTATTCGGGAGAGAAGAGCCAAGGTAGAGGGGGGGGCACAATAATGGCAGAAGGTGTCTCAGGTAGACCTTTTATATATATAACATTCAGTTGTACAAGAAAACTAAGAAACCCAAGCCTGATTCCAAGAAGTGATCGAAGTCATGGGCGTTGCGTAGAATCAAGTAATCATTTCCTGACACGCCAAGCCGGGCTCAGGACCGGGCCATACACTCGGATCGGTTGAGCTTATTCTGGTTTTCTTGCCAAAATGTCGGATAAATGTGTTGGCCAAGACATATAGCACATGCCTAGAGACTTGATGCGGATGAGAACCCTCCTGGGGTGCTTGAAATTGAGGTCACGGCGTCTGGAAAAAATTGCCTCATCCGAGCAACACGGTTGCTAATTGGTGGAAACGAATGCCAAGTCGTCTTGGCCGCTTCGATTCTAAAAACATGTTTCCTGCGCAAAAATGTGGCTCAGTTATGTTTTAGGCTTCTTGGAAATAGAAGAATTGGGAGGAATTACAGATGAAAAAATCCTTTCAGCAAATCATGTCGGATCTCCTAGAGATCGAGACAATCAATAATAGTGTCGGAAAAACCATGCCGCATTCTGTCCACTCGTTTTGCAGCACCATCTCGGGGGTCTCTAAAGGGGGATTTCTTATGAAAAAATACGAGTACTCCATTAGACTTCGAAATGAGTCAGGAGTTTAGTTCTTCCAGCCTCAGGTGACTTGGCGACTATGATGAAACTTTGAGAATCACGAAACAAATATTGCAACCTACCTAGTGAATGAACTTAGACTCCGGGCCGGGCGCTTCGGTTCGAATCCAATGGTACGCTTTTCTCACCCGCACACTCACGGAGTCCGTTTCAGTCCCCTACTGGGATGGCTTCTTTCGTCCGCCATGGAAAAAAGGTATGTTCTTCGCCCAAGGGTCATAAAAACTCTTGGTTGCAATAAAGTACCACAGCATCGGTAACGCATATGCTTTCTTTCTTTCCAGATAGTAGCAATAGGAAGAAACTACGCAGCTCATGCCAAAGAGCTTAACAATGCCGTGCCAAAGGAACCCTTCTTCTTCTTGAAGCCCACTTCGAGTTATCTACCTTCCGGAGGCAAGCTCGAGATACCTCTAGGCATCGTGGCCCATCACGAAGGTACGCATCTCACAAGAAAACACGAGAGCACACTGATACACACCATCTTTATCAACAGTCGAGCTTGGCGTTGTGATTGGCAAAAATGGCCGAGAAATTTCACAAGCCAATGCTGAAACACACATAGCCGGTTACAGTACGTCACTCTTTTGGTATACTCATGTTGACTTAACCTGATCCTTCTTTTCCCTCTCTATCTCCTCTTTTCGTCTTCATATGTTTCTTGTCGTTCTTGGCAAATTTATCAAGCATTGGCGGTGGATATGACGGCACGAAACTTGCAAGAGAGAGTTCGTAGAGAAGGTTTACCCTGGTCAGCTGCAAAAGGCTTTGACAGTTTTACTCCAGTTGGGTCGGTTCAGAATTGAGATCCGTTTGTTCTTCCGTCTCTCACTTCCTCTACCAATTTTTTTATCAGTCAGTTTTTACCGAAGGAAGCAGTCAAAGATCCCCATGACTTGCGCTTGCTTTTGAAGGTGTGTATTGGGGGATCACATTTGCAACCCATTGATCTTTTCTTATAGGTCAACGGAGAGGTCAAACAAAATGGTTCTACTAGTGACATGATATTCAAGATTCCTCGACTTATCGAACATATTTCTTCTATCATGACACTTCAGGCATGTTTTCCCCCAACGTATGACTTTCCCTGTCACTAAAATCAACTACTTGCAGGAAGGTGATCTCATTCTGACTGGTACGCCAAAAGGTGTAGGACCTATCCTGCCTGGGGACCACATCGAATGTGCACTCCTCGGACCGGAGGACAATCGTTTCTTGACATTAGACTTTGAGGCCGTCCAACGACAGGGAGGTTATCAGTTTCAAGATGGTAAGGCTACATAATCGATAAAGATGTCGGATGGTAGAAATAAAACAAATGACGGTTCGTTAGCGATCATAAGTCATCAAATATCTACTTTGATGACGGGAAACCTGTACAAAGAGTACAACCAAGCATCAGAGTCGGGGAAAGGGAAATTACGAGATTCTAATCTGGAAGCTGGTTCTAGGTGATTGTCGATCCTGACGCAGGCAGTGGGCCTGAATCACTGGTGGTCGTGATAGATTCGTCTTGCCTGACTTGCTGCAATCCAGCGGTGACCATTTCAAGTTCAGATGCAAATGTCCAACCCCCGGATGTTGTTGGGGTTAACTCGCCGTCTTCTGGGTGTTGGAAGTCGCCAAAGTCGCCGAACGACTCGAAGGAGGATTCTTCATCTGAAAAAGATGAGGTGAATGCGAAACTGTCACTGACAGCAGCCGAATCGGAAAAAGGACCAAATCCATCCTAGAAGAAAAAGGATAAGCCTCAAGCGGATGCCAGGATGAAGAGACCCTACGTCATCCTCTGGACTGAATGGATTCGGAGTTACGGTCGAAGTCGGCTCGAAGGTGTCCTGAGAGCAACGGTAAAAAGTTAAGCAGAATCACACTCTAAGTACTCACATCGAACCCATGTCCCAGTGGTCTCCGTTCAGTCAAGGTTCTCGGCATTGGAACGCTGCTGAGCCCGAAGGTTGATTGTGTGAGCCAGCCTTCATCTTCATCTTCGTCATCTCCAAATTGATCTGAAGCACCACCTATCTCCTGGGCTAGATATCGGGCGAACTGATGTACAACATGTTGTTAGCTGTGTAATGACGACATCAACAAAAAAAAAACCTTACGTGGGGTGCACGACTTGGAACGACATCATTATCGTCTTCTTCGTCCATTGGTATAGGTGCAGGGCCAAAGTCCGCAGTCTGCTTCACGCTGGGCGAATTCAAGGCATCAGGCCTCCGAAGTTCCCCACTTTCACTTCTTGGGACAGTGCCCTCAATTTCGCCTTCATCAACTTTCCATTCAGTCAGAGCTCGTGGGACGTTGGACTTGACGACAGGTCTCCCTCCGCCAAGAAGTCTGTTGTCCTCCTGTTTTGTTTCATTATATCGCCCGGTGACAAATTGGTCCCACTCCGGTTCTGGAGCATACTGAATAATATTCAGTCTGAGTTCTGGTGGGAAACGAGTCATGGCAGTGATGACATCCTCTGATATAAGCATAAGATGGCCCATGTAGCCCAGCCGCACTCCCTTCGGTTTGGAACTATAGTTTTGTGAGTTCGATATTGATGATGACAAATATAATACATGCCACTCTGCATCGTTTAGAGCCTGCCCCTCAACTATACGGTGTAGAACCTTTGCATCACGGAAAAGGGATATGATGAGATCTCGGTTATACCCACTCTCTACACTTCCAGTCATGACCTGATGCACAATGTCGTAGACGGTGCTGTGTAAGAAATTATTCCAGGGAAACTCAAAAAATAGATCCTACGAAGGCACTTTATGATAAGACGTCCTGAACTATATGAGGAAGGAAGTGAACGTACAATTATCGCCACAACTACATTTTCATCCAGGAGACGCCGCTTCAATTGTTCCCCTATAGGTAACAAAACTTCTGTCGATCCCTCTCTTGTTAGTCTTCTCCGCGACCGTGATCTCCTCCGGGATTCCTTATCCCTCGATCCTCGGGATGCCAGATCGGACGAGTCAGAATCATGATTCGAGGGACTAATATCCAAAGGTGAAGCCTGATCCCTCATGTCAATAGACAGTGAAGGAGCCTCAAATGGATACACTGGCACCGGTGCCACCTGAGGTAGACCCTTTGTAATAGGAATGGGTGAGAGCTGTGCGTCCTCATACATAGCTATCTCCTCCATGGCCTCATCATCCGAACTCCCAGGTTCTTCTGAATCCATATCTTCATCTGAGTCGAGAGTCGAAGGAGAGGAGGAAATCTCTGCTGGGTTTCTCACTGGGAAGTCCCTTGGAGGTGGGGGGTCGTCATCTTCCTCGGTCATGTTATCATTTGGGCGGTCTGTTCCACTATTTAGGGCGATAACCTGGGCAAGTTCTTCCAATCCGGAAAGACCACCTTGCAGGCGGCCTTGCGAGTCGTACATATTGACATACGACGGGGAGCGGTTCAAAAGGGACATGTTGGAACAGTGAAGAAGTTCGGCATAGAGCTCGACTATCCTGTACCTTTCCAGAGTAAACGGAATCACGCAGCCTATGGTGGTTTTAATAGGGCCATGCTACAGTCGTGGTTAGCGAATATTGGAGAAAATGTATTACAGTTTTCATACCAAAGATCGTGGCGCCTTCAAATATTTTTGGAAATCGGATATCCGGGAAGCAAGAACTTCCAGAACTGGCCCTAAATGCACAACACCCATACGATTGACCATCTCTGCCATCACTTGCTCTAATGAACCACGGATATCTTCACCTGAGAGTTGAGAATGCTGCTGAACTTGAATAAGGCGATTTCGCAAGGTATGGAATAGGAAGGGTTCGAAGTAATCCGAGTTATTTTTTCGGATCAGTTCTACAACCACCGCAATCGAGTGAGTAACCGATGATATCGAGGATTCAAAGGTTGGGTGAGCCAGTGTACCACCTTCGTCATCTTGGACCTCGTATTCTGGGGCTTCCGTATCATGACTCTCTGGCAAAAAATCATGAAGCATATATTCTGATAATTTTGAGATGCTTTCTTTTGCTGCCAGTTCCCGAGCGAAACGATTTGAAGCTGGTATATTCTGCAACCCGTCTGTTAAACCAGCTGCAGGTGATGGTGTGGCCATCGAGATGATATTTTTGATTAAGTCCGTCACGACGGAATGGACTGAGGGTGTATGGTTTGGTGAAAGAAGATTAGTAAGGCGTCCCATAAGGTTTTCAGAAGAAAGCCACTAAGAAATTGTCTTGGATGCATTTCAAGTGCCAATTGTTGAAACGCACCTCGAGAACATTACAATCAGGTATTATCTCGTCAAGTTGAATTATTCGTCCTAGAAGATCCACAAAAGCCGGAGTCTCGATATGGCGAAGTAACCGTTCAACAATGTTAGCTTGAGATTGGATGAATGCGAGCATCTATTACACGTTCAGATACAAGTGAAGCCCTCTTATAATCACTTACTTCCGCAGGCTTTTTAGAAATAAAGACAGAGTTAATTTTGGAGAAATGCGTGGCCATTGTCATCTGCGTCTTCATATCATCTGGGGATCTGTCGAGGACGGTCTCCCAGAAGGGTAGTAATAGTTGGTCCCGCTCATTGACACATGTCTCGACAATTGACCAAATCTCGCTGCATAGAACCTCCGTTGCGATGTAAGGATATCTTCAGATTCAATAAGACTACCATCGGATTGAGGTTTAGCCAGGGGTATACGTACTTGAACCGACCCTTCTCCTCAGTTTCAACCTGACCGATCACATACCCCAACAACGTTTGAAGGACATTATCTCTGCCGAAATAGTCGATAAGCCGTGTATTTTGCGCCTTGCATTCCTGCAAAAGATCATCTTCGTCTAGTATCGCTTCAACCGAGACGTCCCCTTTATCGAGCAAGCTGTCAATTGACGATCCATTGTGGAACCCAAATCTGTTCGTTGCCAACAGTAGAGCTCGTCAGAAGGTTGACTGAAGGTTTCACGACACTGTATACCTCCAAAACATGAGGCTTTGATGTTCCTGGGTCGATTCGGATCGGCAGAGAACCGGGATTGTTGTGGGAGGGAGTGAGGGAGCTATCCGCACGACTCAAATTGCGTAATAGCGCCTGCGCCTACAACGCACCTATTTCCTAATGCAAATTAAACACTAGTCCTTAAGGATATTTTAGCTCTGTCTACATGGTTCTCAACTGATACACTCTATGAGAATAAGCAAATATTTTGTCTCAGGTACACTAGGTAAATAGACAGAAATTACTATCCTAGAACTGTCGGTAGAGCTAGTCAGTAATAAGTCCAAAGAGGAAGGCCGCTTCACTAACCCGGATTTGATAGTTTCCGCTAGACTTTGTAAGGTATCGCACCCATTTGATGCTCTGGTAATTGCTTTTCTCAAATACCCTCAAGAAGCGCACAATCAATCCTGAAGCCGTGAGCATCAAAACCTGAAAATCGACGTCTATAGGTGGCCTGGCCCAGACTTGTCGTGTGGTCGTCCTCGACAGATCAGCAGTAGCGCGGATAGTACATTCCTGGCCACCTTGTAACCTTGCGATCCTATACAAAGAAAGATGGTTAGGGGAACATAAATGTCTTCTGGAGCTGCTTACTTCCAAACAATCACGTTTTCCGAGGGTGCATATTTAGCCTTCCCTGTCTGGGTTCTGCAGTCTACAGTGGCAGCATTCAATGGTGTTGGTATCCGCACGACGACATCGGTGGCAGATAATTTGTTATTGAAACTGGCCTTGACAGTAACCGTATACTGAACCTGCGTAGTGCCAACTTCGGTGACGGAAGGGATGACGCGAAGAGGCAATTTCACATTGGATGTTGCTCGATACCTGACGTATATTGAGGAATTAGAGTATAATCCGAGTGATAAAGTGGTAGCAACCTCATGAGCTCAAATTCTCCATCTGGTGGGACAAAACTGATAGAGCGATCAGCATCGAAATTGGCTAAGCTGACGCATTGGTGGAAACGGCAATCATCGAGTTCGACAGCATCACTCATCCCCTTGTCATTTTTGTCGATGACGAGTTTGTCGTTGAGCCCGAACTTGCACTCAGGTGTTCCTGACAAGTAAGCCCGCATTTGTATGTGGCCGTCGACATCTGCTCGAAGGATATTCCCTGGATTTGTTTATTAAAAAAATTAGGATCGTCAACGGGCTTGACGACTCGAATTTACCTTTTGCACTCATATTGAGATTGACATTTTCTATCACGTCGACGAAAGCTTCGTTCTTCTTGTAACGTACATCGGCACGCCGCCAATTGGTTGCTCCAGTTGCTTGGCTTGTGATTTTTGAAGACTCCTCCTATCAGAGCATCTTCGTGATTTAACTCCATGTTAATTCCAAATGAAGCATACCGCTGCTATCGATGTCGAGACAATGCTTTCTGTCGTGATGTACGACTTTAGGGTATCAATTTCGCTGTTCTGCGGATAACCGAAGTCGTTTATTTCTTGAATTCATTCAGAGAGCGTAGTTGTGTGTGATTCCATATACATACCGTCAATCAGTTCGTATATTACCACAAAGTTGTTCTTCACTGCTTCTTCGTCGACCTTCCCAAAGTAACTCTTGCATATGTTGATAAATCGATAGCAGAACTCGAAGACCAGTGCAGCATTCGCGTTGGTTCTGGATCACATTGTCAGCGGCAAGATACTCAGTGATAGAATACAAATACTTGGTTACTGCAACAATATATAAATTGTTTATCCTGACATGGAAGAAACTCGTAGACCCCAAGGTGATGATTGGTGACCGCACATCACTGTTCGAGACGACTTGTATCCGAAAAACGTCGGCAATGGATCGTCTACAGGGATAAAATTTATCAGCCCAGTTGATATGCAAATAAGATATCGAGTCACACTTGAAATCAGTCCTGTATAGCCTCGAAATTAGGACCTGCAAAGGATAAGTTTGAAGCACCATGACATCCTCACCGAACGCACCTCTCCTTTCTGATTGAAAATGAAAAATGCCTGCACAAATAGGTATTAGAGCATAGCAATGAAGACAGAACTCACTTACGGAAATCATTCAAACTGTATTTCGTCGAGTCAAAAGAGCTAGGCTGATTGAGTTTTAGTGCGTTGGGTGTTGTGTCAATGGTTGATTGCTGAGCTGCTGAGGCACATGATCAAAATGTAACCAAACTACCCCTGTTACTTTATGACAACACATTCTTCACCCCTGGCAGATCTATATGGTTTTCGCACAACGAGTAACCGGCTTCTGATTCTTTATGTGACCTGCTGCGACCCAGTATGATTATCAAAGTAAGTTACTAAGAATTTGTCAGCATTACAACTCTTACACCGACCTGAAGATGCCAGTAACAGAATTGGTTACATTCAGATTCAAAGCGCCACACACTCTTAATGAAAACGATGTTCGCTCTCAGTTCCAGAAGCTCTCATCGTGGCAATCCGGATGGTCGAAATATCCACTCACATTCTATAACGCTGTCGACAATCCCGCTATTGTTTATCTTGTGTCAGGTTGGGAGGATGTGCAAGCGCATATGAAGTGGATAGAGAGTGACGGAAACCAAGAATTACTGCGAATATTCGACCCAATTCTATCGATTGTCGACTTCGCGCATCTAGAGATCGATTTTACTTTGATTCCCTCTGACACCGAGTTGCTCGCATATCGAAAGGGTATTGCCAATGATGGCGCGGAGATTTCTAGGGACACGAATGTCGAAGGAGTCAAATTATGGAGTGGACAGGGCAAAGTAGTTGATGGAGTGGAGGTGCATTACTTCGAAGCGTACCGAAACTTGGAGTCCTTGAAGCTTGGCGGGTTTTCTGATCGCCAGTGGAACTTCATGCGTCGCATTTACTTCTAAATTTTGCACACCGGCAGATATTCTTTAGACTCGGAACTCAAAATGCGAGTGGAAACCTGCTGTGGCTGGAGCAGAAAACACTGAGTGTCACACGATAGAACAGGACCGAGTTCTATTAAGCGGCGACGAAGTACCAACGTACAAGGTACGGGTGCGCGGTCTATATAAGGGATGTGACAGAGTGATCCTCATCCATTCAGCAGAATATCATGAAACGTGGATTCTTGTTGAAGGCTGCTGACAAGAAAAATGGCGTAACGGACAAGCCCAATGGCCAGCTGTCTAAGCCAATTGCAAAGGACAATCAAAAGAGTCCTCCAGAGGGTATGCACTTATCGCCTCTGATCATGATCAACATCTTTCTATCCGAGTAGATCCTCCATCCGATAACCTCACTGCAAAATGTGAAGACACCAGTATCTCCTTTCTTTTCCTGTTATTGACTCCTTCATTAAGATCTCCTGGATTATCGCTCGCTTGACGAGAATTTCGCCTCCACAGCAAAGGAGACCTTGTATAAGACCATACCACACATCCACGATGGCGACGGTTTCACCGAATGGGTTATTGGAGAATCGAATGCCGAAGGGAGGGTGCTGAGTAGTCCAGGTTATCCTGCCCGCAAACCAAAACCTCGTCTTCCAGACTTTTATGAAGTCAGGGCGACACCAGACATGGGACAAGGTGTTTTTGCAAAGCACGACATCAAGCACGGAGAGCTCATCTTCTCGGAACGTCCACTTCTCGTTGCTCCCAATTGGGTTTCGCCAAAGGACTTGAAGAACTTGAGCCTGGTCAGCCCGGCTCAGTGGAAAGAGATCATGTCGCTCGAGAAAGAGAAGTGTTTGGAATACGCGGTTCAGCAGCGCATGAGCGAAAGCAACAAAGAACTTTACATGTCTCTCCACAACAGTCACACAACGGACGAGGCTGGGCCTTTGGTTGGGATATTGAGAACGAACGGTTTTGGTATTCGCAAATTAACCACTAGTCCCGGTCATCCTAAACAATTGAGGTATTCGGCCGTCTGTAATATTGGCTCTCGGCTGAACCATAGGTATTTCTTTTTTAATTTCATTTACCGAAGTAATACAACTTGAACATCCAGCTGCCTACCTAATGTCATGCATACCATAAATATCCCGTCCTTCTCGATTCAATTCACTGCACTCCGAGACATCAAAGCTGGTGAACAGCTCTATCATTCCTACTGTGACATAGCAAGTACCAAGGCGGAACGGCAAGCTTCCCTTGCGTCATATGGGTTCACTTGCAATTGCTTGGCTTGCGTCAACGCCACTCCTGCCAGTGACAACCTCAGGAAGACATTCCGGAGCCGGGTGTCGCGTCTCGACGGAAGGAAAAACGGACCAGAATTGTTGTCTGATTTGGTTTCTGCGAAGCTGTTGGAAGCCGAAATGGTCGCAGAAGGTTTGGATATGACAAACGACTTTTTGACCGTTATGTGCGTCCTCCACGTGGCTAACGGTAAACTTGGGATTGTGGCGGAGGAACGGAAATACGAACAACGCATCAGGGAATGCAGCGCAATTCATGTACATGACAGACCGGAGCTTCAGCAATTTCTTAATGGGTGGTAGTACTTGAAGATGAATGTGACCGAATTTATAAAAATGTAACCTGTTTTGGTATATTTGTCGAAGACATTGTAAGCAGCACGGTTTTCGTTCCTCTTTTCATCTATCGAAATCGCAGTATTTGCATTCCCAGTCTCCTCGTTGGATACACGACGCGTCCATCTTTCATAATGCGTGCGAGTTCGCTTAGCCAGGACGAAGACAGTGAAGTTAAGACGTCTGGCCGCAGAACGAAGCGCAAAGAGCGAAGGCCATCCACTGCTAAAGACGAAAATCGGATTTCGGAGAAGCAGAAGAGAGCGAAGGGAAGCAAGACTAACGGAAATGCGACTTCTGATTCGTCTACCCTGCTATCTGAAGTACCAAATGGATCAGTCGTCGGTGGCCTTTCGAAAAATGGTACCAAACTCGAGAAATCTGGAAGTGTAACATTTGGAGGGGATGATTTCATCCCATTTGAACTATATGACTCTACAGATGAGGAGGAGGGCTTGGCAAGGTATAGCAAGGATCGGAAAGGTAAAGGTAAAGCGATCGAAGATGCAGGACGCTCGTCAGACAGAGAGGAGAAGGGACGGGATACCAAAGAGAATCACGGAAAAGGAGGAGATGGTGGCCCTGCTCCTCCTTGGAGAGAAAGAGATAGTCGGATGTCTGAGCGTCAATGGGATAAAGGGAAGCGCCCACGCGATTGGGACGATGACAGGCGTGGGCCAGGATCTGGAAGGGATATGGACAGAGACAGAGATGGGAACCGCAAACGTAAATACGACGAATATCAAGGCGACGACCGAGACAGAAGCACGAGGCAAAAATTCGATACTAAATCCAAGAAATGTCCTTGGATGATTGGTGTCGATTTGGAGAAGTGTCGTAACGTTGCAGAGATGTAAGAATGCGTATTTTGACTCGGCATATTACTGACCCTACTCAGGTTGCACTGCGAGGTCAACTCTTTCCTCGACTGGATATCACCTACCCCCGTTGAAGACGAAATTCGTAGTCTCATAGTGGAACATGTAGCCAAGACCATCAAGGGGCCTTTCCCTGACGCTCAAGTATTCCCATTCGGAAGTTACTTGACAAAGTTATACCTACCTACAGGGTATGTTCCTTATATTCTTTTCGTCATTTTTCCATTTTCACGCAACTGACAGGTCGCTAGTGACATCGATCTCGTTGTTCTTTCGGATGCAATGGCAGTTAGCGACACAACCAAAGTCTTACATATCATGGCCACCACATTGAAGCGCAGCGGAATCACCTCGCATGTCACAATAATCGCAAAGGCCAAAGTTCCTATCATCAAGTTCGTTTCTTCCTATGGCCGATTGCAAGTTGATATCAGCATAAACCAAGCTAATGGTCTCATTTCGGGGGAGATCATCACAGGATTCTTGAAGCAGATGATTCCAGGCGACCAAGAAAAGGAAAGCAAGGCACTCAGGAGCCTCATCATGATTACCAAGGCGTTCCTCCGTGAAAGGAAGTTGAACGAAGTTTACACTGGGGGCTTAGGAAGCTACAGTGTGGTATGCTTAGCTGTCAGCTTTTTACAGATGCATCCCAAGATTAGAAGAGGAGAAATGGATCCAGAGAAGAATCTCGGTGTGTTGGTCGTAGAATTTTTCGAGCTATATGGTAATCGCTTCAACTACGATAACGTCGGAATTTCTCTTCGCGAGGGTGGGACGTATTTCAATAAAAGGGAACGAGGATGGAATGTAGATTATAAGAAGAACATTTTATCCATAGAGGATCCTGCTGACCCTTGTAAGTCGCTCCATTGTCTACCTTGGCTGTATTTACAACTTTTCTGTACAGCCAATGATATTTCGAGCGGTTCTTATCATTTTCACAAAGTCAAGACGGCATTTGCAGGTGCCTACAACCTTCTGACCATGACTTCGTATCATCGCGTTGGAATCCTTAGTTCGAGACAACAGGGGACAGCTTTTCGTCTACGGCAGCGGTATGATCCGGAAGATCTCAGTGTCTTGTCCACTGTTATGGGGGTGACGCAGGAGGTTTGTCCTTTTCCTTGATTTATAGATTGACTTAAATGTAATGTATATTTATAGACCATCAATCATAGGCGTTTAGTGCAGGAACTGTACGACAAAAGGGTTCTGCACCGAATTTTAGGCGTAGAGCCTCGAAACTCAATCGTCCACCACGCAGAGGTTCGACGACGGACCCCTACTTCACCTCGACATTCACGGGTGGTGGAGTCCGCATGGACGAACAAACAACTGAAAGATGAAACAGACTACGAGGATGATCATCACCGTCGAAACCCGAATTCATACGATCAAGAAGGTGGGAGGTACGATATTGGTCGGTCCAGCTCGAAGAAACGTCGGAGGGCACAACGATCTGATGATCATCCCGTATACTTTGTTGCGGATGGTGATAGTAGAGGCGATTTGTCTGAGGGAGAGGTGGAGGGCGATGAAGAAGCTGGCGAAGTGCATGAAGACGATGGCCGTGGAAGTCGAGAAAATGGGGGGATAAGTCGGCACACACGACGGAAATTCTGGCTGGGAAAAGCTATTGAGATTGGATTAGCGGAGCATCATGAATAGGGGCAACTTGTGTGTGAATTTGGATGCTTATATTAGACTGTACATAGTGTTTGGTCGAGCTGTCATCAGTGTTTACTCTGTTTTTTTTGCGAATTGCTCTTCTTTGCGAGTGGCCAACTCAGCGCATAGGTTTCCACTCGTTCAGCGTTTTCTAAGAGGTCTTCTTCATCTACATTCCTTTTCCATTGTCGCACGAGTCAAAAGGGACGGCCACCACGGCGGACGACAACCATCAGCAGGTCGTTGAGAGCTCAACCAGGTCGAACATGTAGGTTGCCAGAATTCCTGGTTGCCAACTGGTACTCAATGACCCTTGTCTTTCCTTTACCAGGACAACCACCCGTCCTAACAAGCTTCCTACAAACCTCAAAGAGCGGATAGCGGCATTAGAGCAGCGGAATACCGTCAATTCTCCAGGTTCTCCGAATTCTCCTGGCACGAGCCCGGGACTCACTGACGCAAATGGTGCACAATCCGGGAAATTGAAGGATAGAATTGCCAAGTTTGAACGCAAGGGCGGAGTTCCTGTTCCAAGAGGCAGTTTTGGACTTGGTGCGCCACCAACGGGTGAAGGGCTTAAAAGACAGGGAGAACTTTACGGGAATCGTATCCAGGCACCTGGTAAATTAACTCCCCAGTATACGGGTGGGAGTATTGGGTCTTTCGCCCATTCCCCTCCACGACGGTCATTCTCTACCTCGATTCTCAATGGTGACTTTGATGACAATTGCCCTCCAATTCCATCCCCGAGTTCTATTGGTACACCCGGCAGCCCAGAATTCAATAGCTTCAGTCCTGAAGCGTCTCCCTCATTATCTACAAACGGGGACTTACCAGCTATCAAACGACATGCCACAGGGACTTCTTTTCATACAGCTTTGGAATTCGCTCGTAAAGTCGAAGCAGCCAAAAGAGAAGCCTCCAAACCCCCAACGAAGAAGAAATCTACTGATTCCGCTAACACCGAAAGATCAATCGAAAGCTCTACTACCATTCCGATGAAACCTCTCAATGAAACAGTCGACCCCACTCCGGCCATTTTCGAATCTTCGGGCGGTCGGGCAAGTACGGTATCTGAGGAGCTTCCATCGCAGTCGTCAGGCATGGCAGATTCCCTTGTCGGGCCTTCGGCAGATTGTCAACCTCCTGTGGTCGCACTTGAGGAATCTCTGCTCGACAGGCCGAGAAAGAGAAATCTGAGTCTGGCAAAGTCGACTATTATTGTGTCCGATAACCAAACTCCAAGTAAGGTTGAGCCTGTCAAAGGCCTATCTGCGCCATCAAACATCGAGAATTCCACTGGGCCCACTCAAATCCCAACTCTTTCATCTCCAGCACTTTCGGAACCACCGCAATTTTCATTTTCTCAGCCACCTAGTTTGGAACTGCATCCCAGTGGCAAAAGGGAACGCGGGGGCAGTGAAAGCAGCCTACGTAAGGGACTTACCCCTAATAAGACTCCTCAAATCCTCCCCGACGACGCTCCGGTCTTGGCTGGAAGCTTTGAAGTCACGGGCGATCGCAAAGATCTTCCTCTTGTTAGCGAGGCTGCTCCCAAGGATGTCGGTACCTCTGCTTCGAAAAATGCCATTGAAGCTTCAACACCAGCTACTAAGACTATGGACGAGCTACCGCCAAGAACCCGCTCCCAAATACCAGCCAGGCGTGCCAGACCAACTATCCAACCTCCTGATCCCCCGTCGTTCTCATCGCCTCCCAGTGGTGGTTTCCACTCGGCGACAGCGTCTTCTGCTGCTTCTCTGTCTTCGGCCAACTCTCTTCCCAGTATAACCGAGATGAGCCCCAGCGAGGTGTCCCGTGCACTCAAGATGACGCCATCTACTGGTCGCGGTATCCCAGTCTTTTTGCCTCCCAGCAATTCACATACAACAAGGAAGTCAGATTTTGTTTACCTCCCTTCCTCACCTGAGGACAGGCCAAATTTTGGAGTAGGTTTGGACGGCGAGGATTCCAGCATTGTCAATCCAGGGCATCCCAAAACCGCCTCAGAACCTGGTCCTACTAAGACTGTGGTTCATGGAAAGGTCAAAGAGACTCCGGCATCTGCCACGCTTCCAACGAAGAGGCAGGTCATACCGCGGACACCCATGAAGAGTACCAAACGGGCTTCAATTCTGCAGAATACGCTTAGTCCTGGTCATGGGGAGCTGGCTGCTCTGCTGCAGGAGGCCATGTTATTGGAGGATACACTTAACAAAGGGGAGCTCCCCGGCGAGTCTCCTATAGAGGAACCTGAAGACGAGTTTGCGAGAGCCGAAGCGGATCCAAATAGTAAATATCTTGATGCCGCAAAGTTGAAGGAAGAGGAAGAGGAACGACAACGAGCTGCTGAGGCTATTAGTCGATCCAAGCGGGATATTCCAACTCATGGTCGACTAAAACATACCTTCCTCATGCCACTTTCCAGAGCGAGGGCGTCGCAAAAGCAGGAAACTTTGCCACCTGCTGAGCAACCTACTCCTCGCAGTTCCCGAGACGAATCAAGACCGAAGAGTAGTATATTTGATCATGCGGGAGACAGAGAAGTTGTCCAAGAAAAGGTTTGCCCTGATTAATCTTCTGTCAGTTGCGACGCTTATATTTCTCTCAGTCTCAATCCCCATCGAAGATACCGAAGCTCCCAAGTTTCAAGAAGTTCGGCAGTATTTCTCGCAAAGTGACCCAGCAGGATGCTTTGCTGCGATACAGCTATTCGACATCATCCGAGATATCATCAGAAGATTCAAATTTTATCGTTACCCCCCCTGATAATGCAGCAATGGAGTTTGGGGAGCGTAAATCAACGAAGGACACTGATCAACAAAGTGCACATTCAACACTCTCTTTTTCGTTTCCGTCGCTCTCGCCTAAGAGAGCTGCGTCCTTTGCCGAGAAGATGTGGTCTCGTGCGAGGACGAGTTCTAATGGGAGCATTTTAAGTTCGGCGAGTGGGGTTACGCGTAAGAATTTCTTTTTTCATCGTGTCAGTCATTATTCACATTCCTCCTAAGCTCGAAGTACCGAAGAATCAACCCCGCAATTACAACTCCCGCATATTCCAAGTCTTTCGTCCATTGTTCCCCCTGTTTCAGAGAAAGATTCTGCACTACATCGACCTGTATCAGGGTCTTCATTGAAGAATCGAATAGACACCTCGGGAATCTCGAAAGCACCGTCCGTTCCAGCATCCTCTACGACTCATGCCCAACCTAAGACACCTGAAGATGTCCTTTTGGTACCAGATGTCGGCAGTCCAAACCAACCGTTGTCAGCAGTGTCTATGTCTTCTTTTGGCTCTCTGCCGTCACCACTCTTCGACAAAGCAATCTGTGACGCCTTCCCTTCTGTGCCAACTGGTACTCCTGCCCAACTACGCAACAGTTACTTGTTCCGCGGTCGCGGACAAAGCCTCAACCCAGCAACTGGGGCCCCTGCTGATTTTGACTCCGCGCTTCTCTCCTCTGCTATCCATCTTGCTGCTCGTAATAAAGCAACTTCTTCATCCGATTACACAGTTCCAACGAGTGCGCAATAGTTGAGTTGTGTGACAGCTATCTTGTCTGTTCAGTGGAGTGGAGCTTTTTCGTACGATACTCCTTATTTTGTGTTTTTTATAATCTACCCAACTGATATTCTCTTTGTTTTGCTCATGTCTATCTTGGGTTCGTCTATCTTTCTAGTTCTCAATTTCATTTTATGGAATCCATCGTATTCGCTGTTACATACATACACATCTCGACACACCCAAATCTACCTCTCCCTGATTCGCTGAAGCTATGAAGTTCCTGAGTTGTCAAGTTCTGGAGGCTTCCGCAACATCCGACCCGCTTTCCGCGACTGTCAATGAGCTTAATGACAATATTAACAGCCCGCATCGCAACAACGATTGGCGGATCCAGATTCTAACTCCACCTGCTTCTGTAAAACCCGATGTGGGTTCCCTTTTCAACTTTCTCTTGTTGGTCTCAGTCAGAATCCAACGACTCTGCAGATGGATAACCCAAATTTTTCTTCGAATGGCCCCACCCCCACAGTGAGGAAGAAAGACTTGGAAGATGTCTCTGATGTATGTGATTCCTCTAGTATTCCGGTGCAGGCTTGCTCATTCCCAACTCTCAGCTCTCGCCTAAGCCATGTAATACTCGCAATTTTAGATCGTTTGATTCATCCAGACCCGGCGACGTTCCTTTCACCTCCAATCCAAGGCCCACACTCAAGAAGGGTCTTCTGCTTCCAACTACTCCCATCGAGAAGCGGACCGCCGGTCAAGCGTTCGGCGACGATGCTCACGACTTATCCAGACAACCAAAAAAGGTCAAGGATTCATCCGGCCAAGATGATTTACCACTGATAATTGTAGGAGAACTCTCCTAGAATCCCAGATAATATCATTGATTAGATTCATTCGCTTTTAGGCTCATTGTCCTGCTGTGTGGCAAATGATAAAAGACAAGCAATTGGCATGGGGCGTCAGCTTTGAGATTGCTCGACTCATGTCTAAAGGTCAAATCACGACAAAGATGGTCATACCTCAAAAATTAGAACAATTACGAGGTTTGAACAAGGATGCTGCACCCCATGTCATCCGTGTTTTTGCGAATGCGAGTACTGAATCTGGGGTCGATCATGCCTTCACGCAGGAAATAATGGCTAACGTAAGCCCCCTTTCTTGTCTTTTAACAAGTTTCCTAACGACTTACAGTCGCCATGGGAAGAACTGGACCGTGAGGAGGAAGCTTTATCATTGGGCCCTTATGAAGGAATTGGCAACAATCCTAGATTTCCAGGATGGCATGGCGGAAAAGTGGTCTTCCAAGGTCAACTGGTAGACGAAAACGGGAAATACAGGATCACCCTTGACAGCTGTACTCTCGGAGGTTCATCTCGCCTGACAAGACGTTTTGGGTCTTGGTCTATCCTGCGTATCAAAATTCCTAATTCTATTTTCTTCGGAAATGAGGACGTCACTTCGTTCTTCCTGCGACCTTTCATCATTTGGGATCGGGTGTTCAGGGTTTTTGATGCGAAAGACTCCAAGCTTTTCTTGTATTGCACCAACGAAGCATACCCTTCCGGACCTCTGCATCCCAGTCGAATGTCACTTGAAAAATTCATTGACTGGCATAACCCCTTGACAGAAAACAAAAACCAGGTGTGTTTCGAGCCTCGTACGTCCAGATTTCTGACGAAAATGAATTATCTCGTAGCTCATGACGAAGTGGGCTGCTAGAATGTGTCTTGGACTTTCGACATCAATTCCTGGACCTCGCCTTCTGCAAAAAAATCTCTTGAACGAGAATGACATTAGTTCGTGATGCTTCTGACTATTAAATGTCGTCTTGACGTTGCTTTAGTTTCTTCGGAGGGTTCTGATATGACAGACGGCTGCGGGTTAAGCAGCAAAAACATTCATATCTACTTATCCCACAACCTGGGTCTTCATTCTCCCCCGACCGCATTTCAGTTTCGCTTGGCTGGATTCAAGGTGAGAAATATGTAATTTGCACGTCGTATAGCTTGCTCATTCAAAATACACAGGGAATGTCCCTACTGAATGACAATGGGCCGATATCTGAAGATATGCAAATACGGTGCCGGCCTTCGCAAAGAAAAATAAGCTACGGAGAAAATGCAGATCTTGATCCCGCAAAACTTACCATCGACATTCTCCGCATTTCTCACATGCGTACACCAGCACAACTGTCAAGAGAAGTCATCATCAACTTGTCAGAAAATGGAGTTCCAAGGCAGATCTTCAAAAAACTTCTCTCGACCAGTATTCGCACCATGGTTGAAGGATTGACTACCTGGGATGGTCCGGACGCTATGTTCAAACTCTGGATTAATGTTGAGCGGGCTAGTGGTGTCTTAGCTGCCAGACGCGCTCGAGAGTCTGTTGGCGAAGCACGCGTCAGAGGTTATACGAATAAATCACCGGATGAAATGGACGAGGTCGAGGACAAGGATGAGGAGGATGACCAAGATATGGAGGGTAAAATCACGGATCGTCGGTCAACTGCTTGGTGGCCGGATTATATTTCGGGTTGTCCATCCGGTCTTGAAGAGACTATCATGACAATGTTAGAAGCTGGTTTTACACCTCAAGAAAACCCTCTTTTACGAGATGTTCTCCATAAGCTTGTGGTATCAAAGATCGAGAACCGCCTGCAGAAGTTCAAGTTTGATGTGGAGCAAAGTTGTGTTGCATTTGCCGTACCAGGTACGATGTGTGCTCTCCCAATCCATTAGAAACCACTCACGAGCTTTAGACCCCTTTGGTGTGTTGGGACCGAACGAGATACAGGTCAAGAGCTCGAATCGTAATCTCAAAACAAATGATGGCTTGCTGACAGATACTCTATTGGGGGATGTTCTCGTCAGTCAGAAAAAAATGTACACTATTACTAGTGGCTGATTTAACCTCGCAGGTAACCCGCAACCCATGCAGAATCCCTACGGACGTTCGCAAGGTATAACGTCTTTCTTCTAAGATGTATCCGACGCACCTCTCACTTTGTTGTAAGGTCAAGGCCGTTGAGCATCCATCCCTTCGAAATCTAGTAGATGTCGTTGTATTTTCTGTTCAGGGCCAACGGCGCTTGATCGATTTCCTTGCTGGAGGTATGTCAGTCTCTAACTGTCCCTTCCGCAAATAAATTCATTCTATCTTTCAGGTGACTATGACGGCGACAAAGTGCTGGTCATCTGGACAGATAAGATCGTGTCGCCATTTCAGAATGCAGACGAAAAGCACGCAATTGAGTCTAAAGGCCTTGATATGGCTTTTGATCGTGACAAGGAAACCGTGGCCGATTTTTTGATCAGGACAGCGCAGCTGACGGGACATGATCTGAGGAGGGCTATGCAAAAATATCTTTTGCCCAGTCCTCTTGTCGATTCTTCGCTCAAAGGGAAATATTCAAATATGCATGAGAATGCCACGTACCAGCTGGGGTACAAAAATGCAAGGACCGTCAAGCTGGCATACAAGTAAAATTCAACCACTGCTGTATATTCATCACATGCTGATTGTTGCTAGATTCTGCCGTGTTATGGACGCAGCAAAAACTGGTTGGAGAATAAAGCCTGAGAGCCTAAGGGCTGATCTCCAACAGTATAACGAACGCCGTCCGAGCTGGAAAGAATTCGTTGGAAAAAAAGACAAAACGAACACACCCGGGCTTACTAGTAACGCATCGAACCTGGTGTACTTGAAACGAAACCCGGAATCGCCATCTGTCAAAGGAAAATTTGTCATGGATTCCTTGGTCGATGCTGCCAGGAGAGAAAAGGACAAAATCTTGAAAGAGATGGATACGATTTTTGCACCTCTTCTTATTGAACCTGATCCTATTTTGACTGCGCCTTGGGACGATTTGGTACTCTGGGCGGAACGTGGAAATCCTGAGGTGGTTAAAATGAAAAAGAAGGATCTTGGAATGATTGCAATCCATGTCCAGATCCAGTACCGCTTTCACGGAACCCTTCTCGGACAACCAACTAAACAAAACCAGCAACACTTCACTACACGTCCGATACAAGATCGCCAGGATCGACTACGCAGGGCTTCCAAGAGTTTTATCTCGGGTCCGCAACTCGAAGACCTGCCCACGATTACAGATGAAGTCCTACTTGCCCGAGTTCGAGCATCGTATGCGTACAAATATGATGCTGAAATGAAAGCAAGCGATCGAGGATGGAGTCGATTTCCGTTTAATGTCGCCATGAGAGACCTCTGCGATATCAAAGCCCGGAAATCCGGCAATGGTATCCACAAGGTGGTTCAAAACTCGTTCTACGAACGCTTCAAGTTGGTTGATAGGAACTAGTTCTCTCTTTTCAATCCCTCTCTCAAGATATTGGGTCGATAATGTATATAAACCACTTTCTTGTAATTTCTTGTACGAATGCCGCAAGTACTGGCCAGTGACAAACACAACTGGATTTTATTCCAGAGCCAATAATCCCAATGTGGACTTTACTGTAAGAAAATAGGAGTCGAGTTGTGTATTACAAATCGCGTAGCGTAGTGTACAGTTGTAACAAGAAAATTGAAAGGAAAAAGAGAGAGAAAGAATATGTTAAGTAAGCCCGGTGAGAACCCAGGCACGAAAAGGCCAGGCAAGAAAAGACGGGAATCAAGTTCTTTCAAGTGGATAAGGGGGCACTGGACAAGTCGGATGACGGAATGGGTATTTTGTGCATGCAGTAAGTTTCTGGATCTTATTCAGCTAGCTGAAAACAGGCTCAATAGGACATCAAAGGAAGATCGGTAAACTTACTCTTATTCGTGCCATTAGCTGTTACATTCGTAGACTGAGGACTCGAAGTTCTATTTGTGCTGGTACTCGTGGCAAGGTGTGGATCGATTGCGCCTTCCGCTGGCGCAGACGCAGTACCAGTGGAGACTGGCGTGCTATTTGCCGTCTGAAACGGCGTAGGAGCAGCAATACTTCTATGGAACCTTGCACGGAAATCATTCGCAGCTGCAGCAGCCTGAGATGCCTGCGTGTGTTGCGCAGGATCAGAAGCACCCGATCCGCTGGCGTGAGGGAAAGGTCCACCTGGTGGGGGATGTCCGTCATGTTGGCTGAGGTCAACGGCATAAGGAGGTGGCGGTTGACCGCCATTTTTTGCAACTTCATAGTGTAGGCGGCGCTAGATTTGGAATATGTCAAGACTGCCTCTTTCGGATGAAGGAGATCTCATAAACAGCTCACTTGATGATCCCACCGATCCCAGGCCTCGGCTATGAGAGGTTCCAAAGAAACTAGCTCTTCATTTGTCATTCCCAGCGTTCTGAGCAAATGTTGCTTCAATAGCGGCGCACAAGAGAAGGATAGCAGAAGAGTCGAGGCAAATGTCGATCCCCCAAGCGGTGCTCCATGAGGGAATGGGGGTTCATGTGGAATTGGTGGTGGCGGTGGAGGAGCCAGTTGCTGTAGCTCCGGGGGCAAGACCTGGTGGTACTGGCCATCAGGAGCTCGATAATGAGGCTCTTCCATCCCTTGGATGATTTCATTTCCCATATCCAGGCCAAGTTCCCGTAGTCGCCGTTGTTTTACAAGTGCACGATGCTTTCGTTGTCGATCTCGCGCCGCTAAACGAACCTTTTCGCGTCGTGCAACCTCCTCGGGAGATAATTCCTGGGTAAATTGGTCCTGCTGGGGCGGTTGGGAAGACGGCTGCGCAGCTGTCTGTGCAATTACTGGGGCCACTGGCTGCTGCAGCTGGGCAGATGCTTGGACTTGTTGCTGCTGTTGTCGTTCTTGCATGGCTGCTGTCGCAAATTTTTAACTTGGGGCCGAGTACGTCCTGAAGGTAGAGCCATACCTGCAGTGCGATCTCGTTCACGTTTTCTCCGTTGCCTTTCTGCAGCTTTCTCTCTCTTCAACTTCTGGCTTTCTGTTTCTAACTCTCGATTATTTCTCCTTCGAACAGGGCCTCCGTGTAGACTTGTGTCCATGAGCAGCTTAATCGCCCGATAATGCGGTTGGGGGCAATGCAGAATCGAAAGGCTTAGTCGTACTACGCGTTCACTAAAAGCCGCGATATATTTTTTTCCCTTTGATCTCGCAAAAGCCCTGTGGATTCTTAGACACTGGGCGTGATGTTGTGTGACTTCCGCTACGAGTGTTGAGGAGGGCTCAGTGACAATTCGTGACGCGAAGGTGACGGTGAGGACGGAGAAGGAGTCACAACTCAGACAGAAACAAACCCCCTGAGAATATGCTTAGGTAATATCACCCGTGATCCCTCCGCGTTTCGAATTGTGAGCTGAGCAAGAAATCTTCGGTGCACTCATTGACGGCAGTGGTCACCATTCCAGCGTTATGTAAAGGAAATAAGTAATAATTATTTCGAACGGAATACCCGTGACAAGACGCCTACCTTTGATCTTGAAGCTTGAAGCCTGATTCGGATTCTACGGGATTAATACCGTCCAATTCAGGAACTTACAGGCGAGGAACAAAGCAGAGAACTAGCTGAATTTCTTGTCGATTGTACAATGTACATGCAGTTACAAGTAATAAAACATGAAGTTCATGTCAGAATCAGGAGAAAACTGGGGAACAAAAGTGTCAGAATGGACTCGAAAAACTTACACGATATTGAGGTGGACCTACATCCCCTTCACTCACCGCAACTCATGATCCCGACCAAACTATTCCGGAACGATTTGTTGCTATTGGATGCTCAGGAAGAAAGAGTTCAGGCACGTCATGCTTCGTATCGGGTAGGTTGCCCTGTTTTTTTTTTCTTTGAGTACTTACTGTCGACTATTTCTGACATCCACCACAAAATATGATCCCGACTCCTTTGCTGATCAAACCCACCCCATCTGCGATGATGCCAACTCCATCTGCGATGACGCCAATACCATCTGCGATGACGCCAATACCATTTGCGACGACGCCAACACCATTCGCCATACCCCCCAGGCGACCCATCTCCTCTCGTTTAACACCCCTGACTGACAAAAGGACGTACACGGAAAGGACCCAGAACACGAACGTGCCAAATGTCAAAAGTACGACAAAAATAGGGGTGCCTGCATGTGCCAATCAGTCGTTCATAAAAGGAATATTATTATTATTAGTGATGAAGGACACATACGAAGGTCCGCAAAGTCGTGAAACAATCCAAAAATTGTAATTCCGGTGAGCTCGAAGATGATACCGACGGTAGTCAGATGTTGACTGGGGGTGGCGATAAGAAAAACGAGGCCAACGTATTCAAAAAGAGCGGCTGGCAGCAACAGTGCCGGAATAGTTGTGAAGTGATTTAAAAATAAATATATGGTGATTGCCAAAGGGAGAAGAAGAACAAGAGCGACGTAGTCGTATATGGTAGTTGTCACTTTGGTTTTTGATGCTCGTAAATGGGTGGAGAGGGGTTTATTAGCCACGTATTTCGTCTCAGACTTCATAATGTAGTGGTCTAGGGAAATTGAGAAAGAGAGATAATCCGTGACATCACACCATCACATACATCACCACCTCCAAGTCTCATCCCTTCCAACACCGGAATGGGATACCTCCTCTCCCTGAAATCACAGCTCAATGCTTTCAAAGATGTGGTGGAATTAGTATTTGGTTGAATACCAATTTTTGTCCTACAGATTATTTAATTGTCAAGACTCAATTGAATTCAACTGCTCGTCTCACAACTTACACGGTCGTATTACTTACTAGATCACTAGATTGCTGACTCCAACATTATAATTATTGAGTCGTTCCCGCATAGTCACGTATACCGGATAATAAACAAATATCTCGAAATTTAGGGAATACCATATCTCGTCTGTCCACCCAAACCTTGTCGTCGCAACTCCTCCAGGACTCTACGATCTTCCAAATTGACATGATACCGAAAAACCACTTCAAAAAAGTACAACCCACAGAACCGATGCTGGTTTCCGTCTGGCGTACTAGGTAGTTCAGGTGCTTGATGTTGAGACGCATAGACGTTCCATCGGGATGCAATCATCTTGG
>Ga0307507_10004524_pt1 | contig 24447 bp, 5 predicted proteins | sample 7_EM_MG_FD_207223 | JGI IMG/M metagenome (GOLD analysis project Ga0307507, IMG submission 207223) | Populus trichocarpa ectomycorrhiza microbial communities from riparian zone in the Pacific Northwest, United States - 7_EM | ecosystem: Host-associated > Plants > Roots > Unclassified | place...
TAAGGCTGCGTAAAGCTAGTTATTTTTATTTTTTACCCAATATTGGCAATATTATATTGCCGATATATTTCCGATAACCGATATTTTATCGGTTCGTATTGGTTCGTATCGGTGCCAGGTCTGCGTTTATTAGCACTGTCCTAAAACTAATAAATGTAAACTGGCGCTCTATGCCGCTCCACGGCCAAATCCATACCGCTCCAGTCCAAATAGATCACTGACGATAAGTAGGTGTCGGACGGACAAGTCACTCGTAAGAACTCTGTCGATTGAAGCTGGCTCTAGAAGCTCCCTCCCTTCCCTAGTAGGGTCCTACAAGTGTTGGTCCGTGCGCGAACAGCAGAATTAAAAGTACGCGTATGGTCACGGAGCCTTAATCCTATTAGTTCTATTGGCTGGCCCTTATTAATAACCGTAGGACCCATTTTATTAGGGGAAGGGATATATATAAGGTAGGTGGCAAAAGACTAACAACGACGCTGACGACGATTTATAACTGTTACTCAATTGCAACCAGGTCAATATTGCTACTTAGTTAGTAATAGGTAATGAATAGGTAATAGAAATAGGTAGTAAGATATACAATGGCAAGAAACAGAGTAGTGAGTTATAAGGTGGTACCTAACAGTGACCTCAACAGTAGGCTAAATATACATTTATTCATTATTGGGAACGCTGTAATAGTGCTAGAGCGCGTTACCTGCCAAGTTCTGCCATATTCTGCTATCTATTATATTGTCGTATACTGTCTGGTACTGTTTCTTACTGTTTCTTACTATTAACTCGCCTACTATTGGCTCGCTTACCACTGGCGCCTTGGCGACCCCTTATATCTTATTAGTCTTTAACAGTCTTCTCCTCCTTCTTCTCCTTAGCTTAGTATTCTTATATAGTAGAAATCTACAAGCTTTGGTTTAAAAGCATTTGTATAAGCCTATTATATTATACTAAGCTCTCCCTATATTGCCTAGGAAGGCCTTAATAATATCCCACCCTAAAAGAAGACCTTTGTCTGTAATAACGCGTTAATGCGTTATATTCAGACATTAAAAAACGCCACACTACTACGCCTAAGAAGGCCCTAATAATATCCCACTTTATAGGCCAGACTATACTTAACCTATACCCCTAAAAGAACCCCAGAATTAAAACCAAATTATATAAATTTAATAAACCTTAGGAAACCAATAATGGTACCTAAAGTAAGCTTATTTAAAAGACCTACTTTTACTTAAGAGGAATATAAGATCTAATTAGGATTAGAAATTAAAGATAATAATAATATTATAAATGTATATAAGCAGATTTATGCCCTTGTAGCTAATTAGAAGGTTAACTGTCTTTAAGCCTAAAGTATATAAGAGACTCTAAAGGAGATCCTAGAAAGCCTTACTGCCTTATAAAATAGCCTAGCCTCCCCTTTATAAAGCCTTAGTTAACCTATTTACTTAACTAAATATAACATACCAGAGAGTATAGATATAATAATAAAGTAATTAAAGTCCATTAAGCTCCCTAACCCCCTACTATTATTAGACGGTATAGACCCAACTTTTAAAAACTAGAGAATTTAGATGTGAGGAAAGCTTTATATTAACTATAACTATTTCCCCTTTAAAGAAGCTAAAATACTCTACCTCTTTAGTTAAATAATTAGGGACGCCTAGTAATACCTCTAGGCTAAGTTTAAGGATAAGTTACCTGTTTGGTTTATATCTGTTAATAAGATAATACAGCACCTGGCTGCTATTTATGTTAATCTAAATAAAGTACGGGATGCCTATTATAACTATAATTGCCTAATAATAAAATTAAACTAATCCTTTACTAAGTTTTAGACTTAGTTCTTATACCTAATAGGCGAAGGCTAGGTTCCCCCTAGGAACTACCGTTTGGACCTATATAACAAACTAACGGTCCAACTATAAGAGAAGATTGTGGTAGCCTTAAATAACCTACTAACCTACTAAAGACTAGCAGCCTAATGTTTGTTGCTAGATTTAGAACTAAAATAAATTAATACTTGTTCTAACTAACTAAAGAAGTCCTGTAATGATTAAAACCTATCTACTACACTAACAGAAGCTGGCGTTAGAAGATAAACCACGACCGCCCTTATACTAAAAGCGGTTACAACGTCCTACCTATAAGCCTTGTCTAAATTGCTATATACTATATATCTAGCTAATGCTTATCGTAATACCCTAATTGATCCTACCACGGTTACGTATTTTAATTGCGGAAAGGATGGTTACTTTACTACATCCTGCCCAGAGCTAAAGGATATGGGTAATATTAAGGAAATAGAGAAAGAAGAATTGTCTAATAAGTTAGAAAAAGAAGAACCCTAGGGAAAGACTCCCCCCTAGGATATCCTATTGATCTTAAAGAGATTAATCTAAGTTAGCTAATAGGTGGAAAATACTTTATAGTTCTATATATAGTATTTTAAAATGGATATAGAGTTAATATAACTGCCCTTATTAACACTAGAGCAAATAGCTTTGCCTTTATAAACACTACTTATATAAATAATATTGCTAAGTTCTTAAATGTAAATGCTACCTAACTAGAGAAGCCTGTTTAAGTAAAAGGCTATAATAGCTAAGCTGGTAAGCTGGTTACCTATGTCTTAAAGCTATATATTGCTATTAATAGATAACGCTAGTTTAGTATCCCCTTTTGTATCCTAGACCTAGGGTCCTATAATATAATCCTTAGCCGAAAATAGATGTCCTACTTTAATATTTGGCTAAATATATAATAAAGACAGTTTGTCTAGCTAGAGAATAGACTAAGGTTACCCTCCTTTATTAGAGAAATCTATACTAACCGCAAGATATTAGCTGCGAAGGCCGACCCTATCTACTAGTAGGATATTAGGGACTGCGACCTAGCCTTTTCTTAAGAAGATGCCTGCCATAAGGCTAGTAAGAACTCTGTACCGACAAGGATACTCCCCTAAAGGACTGCAGTTAAGGAGGACTCTACTTATGGAAGTAAAACAGATAGTAATGTAGACGACTTCTAAATTATGGAGATCTGGCTAATAGGGAAGAGGATATACTAATAGGATGTAGAGGATAACCTTTAGAAGATATAATAAGAGCTAAAAGGAGTAAAGACAACGCTAATATATTAAAAGCCCCTAAGGCTGCAGATACCCCTACTATCACACAAACCCCCTATAGTAGATATTACGGCAATTAGCGCTATAGGTTTTTACTTTAATATATATTAGAAGGATAATAAGGTTTTTATAACCAGCTTATATAAAATTAACTAGATTATTAATAAGAAGGAAGAAGGGCTAGTAAAGAAAACTAATAAGGAGCTAGTTAAGCGCCTCCTCCCTATATACCTCTTAGACCATAGAGACGCGTTCTTAAAAGCAGCCTTAGATATACTACCCCCCTATTAAACCTATAATTATAAGATTTAACTAGAGGCTAATAACTCTCTAGGCTACAGCCCCCTTTACTAGTAAACTATAGAGGAACTAAAATTAACTAAGTAGTACCTAATTAATAACCTCTATAAGGGGTTTATTAAGCTAAGTTAGGCCCTTTTTACTTCCTTTATTCTCTTTATAAAGAAACCTAATAAAGGCCTCTGCTTCTACATTGACTATTAGAAACTAAACGCCATTACTTAGAAAGATTATTACCCTCTTCCTCTAATTAATGAGACCCTTATATGTCTAAGCTAAGCCAAAATCTTTACTAAGCTTGATGTCCGCTAAGCTTTCTACTAAATTAGGATGGACCCTGTATTAGAGAATCTAACAATGTTTTATACCTACTACGGTTCTTATAAATATAAAGTTCTTCCTTTTAGACTAATAAATGGGCTAGCTATATACTAATAGTATATAAATAATGTTCTTTTTAACTACCTTGATAAATTCTGCACGGCATACCTAGATGACATTCTTATATACTTAGATAATAAACTTAAGCACTAAGCTTATGTTAAAAAGGTCCTAGAGAGGCTGCGGAATATAGGCCTATAAGTTAATATTAAGAAATATAAATTTGGAGTAAAACGAATAAAGTACCTTAGGTTTATTGTTAGTATAAAAGGAATTAAAGTTAACCCTAAGAAGGTTAAGGCGATATATAACTAGAAACCCCCTTATACTATAAAAGGCATCTAGTCCTTTCTAGGCTTCTATAACTTCTACTATTAGTTTATCTAGGACTATAGGGTTATAGCTAAGCCTCTTATACAACTGATAAAGAATAACACGCCTTTTATTTTTGATAATAATTATATAAAAGCTTTTAAGGAGTTAAAGGACCGACTTACCTCCTCTCTAATTCTCCGTTACTATGACCTAGACCTTAAATTAATACTAGAAACGGACGCCTCTAATAAAGTAGTAGTGGGAGTCCTCTTATAGTTATACCTAGATGGTAAGTGGTACCCTATAGCGTTTTTCTTAAAGATAATGGCCCTAGCTAAGTATAACTACAAGGTACACAATAAGGAAATGCTAGCTATTATATAATTATTGTCTTAGTGGCGCGCAGAGCTTAGAAGCATAGACTCTTAAATTAAGGTCTATACTAATTATAAAGCCCTTAAGTATTTTATAACAACAAAGCAGCTTACTAGTTAATAGGCTAGGTAGGCTAAAATACTCTCCTAATTCTTCTTTATAATTATATACCGCCCTAGTAGGCAAAATTCTAAAGCTAATACCCTTACCTAGAGAGAACAGGATGTGGAACTATAGGATAAGCTAAAGGCTTAGCACCAAACACGTGCCCTCCTCTATCCTAAATAGCTTAACCTACGTATTCTTAAGGAACTAAGCTCTAAATAGAATAAGCTAGCACCTATGGAAGGAGAGATCCTAGATAAACCAATGGGACTAATTAACCGCATCCTAATCGCGAACCGCATAGCCAAATCCCTAAAAGCCCTCCGCAATTAAGCTATAGAAGGTGACCCTAATTTGGAAATAGAAGACGGACTACTTTTATACTAAGAACGGCTTATAGTTCTAGATATTAACAACCTATAAACGGAGCTGATCCGTAAAGCCCACTGTTAAGTCTCTATGGCGTACCCTAGTTAAGATAAAACCTACCAACTACTAGCGCTTTGCTACTACTGGTAAGGACTTCTATCCAATATAGAACGATTTATTAGGAATTGTTATACTTATAAATAGGTAGATACCCCCAGGGATTAAACCCCTAGATAGTTATAACTACTACCAGTTCCTAAACGCCCTTAGCAGTATATTATAATAGACTTTAAATTATTCTTAAAGGACAAATATAGCTATAATATGGCCTTTATGGTAGTTAACCGACTAAGTAAGTAAGCTATTTCCTTCCCCTGCTTTAAGACTATAACTACAAAAGATATAGCCCGTATGTATATTGATAACATTTACCAGATCTATAGCACTCTTAAGTTAATTATCTTTAACTATGGACCCTAATTTATATTGGACTTCTAGGATAAATTTTACCATATCCTTGGGATTAAGATTAAGCTCTTTACCGTATTTTACCCTTAGACTAATGGCTAAACCAAGATTATAAACTAGTACCTTAACTAACAACTTCGTCCCTTTATTAATTACTACTAGGATAACTAGTTGGAACTACTGCCTATAATAGACTACGTACAGCTTATGCTCCTTTATAATAGTATAGGAATATCGCTATTTAAGTTAATCTATAAATATAAGCCACAAATATCCTTTAATTGGGATAGACCTATAGGACCTATAATGGCCCGCGAACGCCTTAGCTATAAAGAGGCCTAGATATTTGCTAAGAGAATATATAGAGCTTAGAAGACTACCTAAGCAATTATAAAAAAAGCATAAGAGAAAAAAGAGGCTAATGTAAACTAATATTATTGTAAGGTAGACTTCCACGTAGGAGATAAGGTATGGGTGTTAATAAAAAACTAGAAGACCTAGAGGCCAAGCCGCAAGCTAAACTACTAAATAGCTAGCCCCTATGAGATCCCTAAGAAGGTAGGGCACTCTTTTAAGGTTAAGCTACTAGAGTTAATAAAGATCCACCCTATCTTCTTTCTAAACTAACTGTAGAGGGCCGCAGACAACCTATTGCCTAGATAATATAATAACCCCCTACCACCAATCTAGATTGCAGAGGATGAGGAATGGGAAGTTAAAAAGATTTTAGCAGTTAAGAAGGACTATAGTACCTTAAAATACTATATAAGCTAGGTAGGTTATAACGAAGACCCAAAATGGTACCCTATATCTAATTTTAAGTACTCTCCCTATAAGCTATAAGATTTCCACCTAGCCTACCTAGACCTCCCTAGACTACTACGTAAATTAGATAGCTGGATTAAATACTAGGAAGAGGGGTTAGATAACTATAATAATTTAGACGATAATAAAGAACTTGGATAAAGCCTAAGGGCAGGCTTTTTTAGGAGGGGGGGGGGGGGGTGATATAACGGTGCTAGAGCGCGTTACCTGCCAAGTTCTACTATATTTTGCCACCTATTATATTATCGCATACTATCTGGTACTATTTCTTCCTGTTTTTTACTGTTAACTCGCCTACTATTGGCTCGCTTGCTACTGGCGCTTTGGCGACCCCTTATATCTTATTAGTCTCTAATAGTCTTCTCCTCCTTCTTCTCCTTAGCTTAGTATTCTTATATAGTAGCAATCTACAAGCTTTAGTTTAGAAGCATTTATACAAACCCGTTATAAACGCTGCCATAGTTTCCTACTTATAAATCAGCATTTATATTCCATATATATGTTATTATTTAAAGATCTAGAATATTTGGCTTTTTTATAGTTGATTCTAGGACTATGCATTAAGCTATGCCTAAGAAGTGGCCTATCCCTTACACTGTCACTTACGTCCTATAAATTATGGCCTATACGTACTAATTAATAAGCTGCCTTCTTAGGCGGTTAATTGTTCTACTATATTACTAAAAGTCTTAACTAAAGCTATGAATATATTAAAATATAGATGTATATTATATATAAACACTCATTCTTTAGTATTAAGCCGGTCTATATGCTCCTGCCAATATAGGCCATCTTTATATAGTGGTATTTGACAAAGTCTATACCTGTACGTTATTCTTAGCGACCTTTAAGGTCTCTTAAACTCCTTATTATTGCGCGACCTCTTTATTATATTCACTAAAAGCTCGCAGAGAGGCTTCCTACTTAAAGGTTTCTTAATTTAGCTCTTCTTTCCTGCCTCTAAGTATATAGAGTGTAACGGGACTAGCCTAGTTACAGTAGGAATGTCTCAGTAAAACACTCGACAAGATAAACTTGACGCTTTGACCGAATTCTGCCGAATTCTGCCAGCTTAATTGACTTCTGCCAAGTTCTGCCAGATCAATCGAATTCTACCAAAGTCCGTCCGCGTGCGCATATGCGCACGCATTAACCAAGACCCCTAACTATTTAATTACAAGATTCTCTAGTTATTCCCTTCTCTTCTTTACGCAACGTCTTGTTCTCTTAAAAAGCTATATACCCTTAGATTTAGATAGAATTTATATTATTCCTTTAAATCTTCCCCGAAGCCTCTTCGCGCCCTTATATTACGTTACGTTAAAAATAACTACTATTAAAATGGCAAACGAACCCAAATCCTCTTTAATAACTATAAGTATTATATCCCTAGTTAGGGAACAGTTGACCATAATACAACAGTCCTTTATGGATGCCTTAGCTTAGTAGCGGGCTGCACTAGAAGCCCAGCATTAGCGATTAATAGAAGCACTCTATAAAGAACTCCGTAACGTCTAAGCATTTATGTTAGAGACCCTAATACCACCTGCAAATAAAATTAATATAACTGTATCCGAACCTGGCCCATTAAATACGAACCCTAAACCAGTAATAGTAGCTTAACCTATACCTATAACGAACCTAGTACTTACTGCGAAATTAGAAAAGCTTCCTAACCCTCTAATGTTTAATAGAAATTAAAATAACCTACGTCCCTTTGTAACTAAGCTCTGTCTTAAACTTTTAATAAACTATAACTAATACCCTACCAAAGCTAGCAAGGTTAGCTATAGAATGTCTTATTTAAGCAAAGATGCTGCATAAACTATAGACCTATTCTTCCGTAATGGCACCTTTGTTAATTTTAAAACCTTTATCTCTCTACTAAAACAAATATATAATAACGCTAGCCGTAAACACATCGCTGTTACTAAACTTAAAAACCTATAATAACGGAACCAAGACTTTATAAGCTTCTTTTTAGAATTTTTAGGCCTTATTAGCGAACTAGATTGGAATAAAGCCGCTAGAGTTGCTGCTCTTTAATAAGCTATTTTAGATAAAATTAGAGCATAGTTAGTAGGTAGGGAACTGCCAAAGGACCTACCTAAATTTGCTATAATGTGTTAATAAATTAATAAGGACCTTTAATATAATAAATAGACTTGTTCTCTAAAGCCAACCACACCTTGTGTTTAAAGCTTTATAAAACCAATATATACCCCAAAGCGCGACCCTTCTCCGAAACCTATGCACAACCCTATGGACCTCGACGCCACTCAATCCTACACACCCTTAGAAACCGACAAATGAAGAACTCAAGCCACAAATAGAGAATGCTTTAGATATAGTAGAAAAGGATATATCTAAAGGAATTGCCGAACTTACCCTTTTAAAAAAGTCCGCCGTAGTTCCTCCTAGTCTTTAAATCGCATTTACTCCTTAAATTGCACTTGTTCTTTAAGCCGTACTTGCTCCTTAACTTATACTTATTCTATAAATTATACCCGGTCGTTATAAAGCATCTTACCCTTGGCTAATTTGGAAAACGAATCATCCTAGGGCTAAGTCGCGCCTTAGGACAAGAAGTGGAAGAGTATAAGTGTCTAGGCTCTTCCAGCGCTAATACACAACACGACTCCCTTAATGTACTTGGCAAAATTCAAATACTTAGAAAATAGAAGGAGGTATAAATCCTTATAGACAGCGGAGCTACTAGTATAGGCTTTATTAATACAAACTACATAAAAACCTAACACCTAAATTTAAAGAAACTCGATAAGCCCTAAGGCCTATAAGGCTTTAACGGCAAACCCTTAATACATAGCGAATTGACACACTATGCTCTTGTAAAAATGCGGATGGGCAAATACCTTAAATATATTTCCCTATTTATAACACCCCTAAAGTAATATAAGATAATACTTAGATATAGATAGCTAAAACAATACAACCCTTTAATTAGCTAGGTTAAAGAAATACTAAAGTTCCGTACAACCTACTGCTAAAGTTATTACTTAAAAACCCATTTGCCCTATAAATATACACATAACTATTCAAATTTAAAATAATATAAATTACCCTTGCTATGAACCTTAAACCAATACAATAAAGCTACGACTGCCAATTGCAGTAAAGAATGTAAAGATGTTACGTTAAAACCTCTTAAAATTCGTATAATATAGGCCGTACCCTTTATCTTATTAGCAAAAAGATAAGATCACGAAATCTTTGCTATGACTATAGAAGACATTAAGAAAGCACTAGAACCGAAATAGTATATTAATCCTTAACCTCTTATACCTAAAGAGTACCACGATCTAATTAACGAGTTTAAAAAACGATTTATAGACCAACTAGCCCCGCACCAAGATAAGCATAATTTTAAGATAGAACTTAAGCCTAGTATAACACCAAAGTTCGGTCTACTATATGGTATGTTATAAGAAGAACTGCTTATAATATAATAATACCTTAATAAGCATCTAGAAAAAGGATTTATTTGCCCTAGTTAATCTCTATTCGCCTTACCTGTACTATTCATTAAAAAGCCAGGAGGAGGCTTAAGATTTTATATTAATTATTAAGCTCTAAACGTAATTATAATTTAAAACTAATATCCGATTCCCCTAATTTAAGAAACGCTTAACTATTTAGTAAAGGTATGGTACTTTACAAAGCTTAATATAGTCACAGCCTTTAATAAAATCCGTATATGTAAAGGAGATAAGAAGTATATAGCTTTTTATATATAATGGGGACTCTTTAAATACCTAGTAATGCTGTTTAGCGTAAAAAACGGTCCTAGTATATTTTAGTAATACGTTAATAATACGCTTTATGAATTCCTTAATGTATTTGTTACCGTGTATATTAATAATATCTTAATTTACTTATTCTTGCTTTCTAAACATTGGAAATATATTAGAATGGTTCTTAAACGCCTATAAAATATGGGCTTATAATGCAATATTAAGAAATATAAGTTCCACGCGTCTGAGGTTATATACTTAGGCTTAATTATATCCTATAACGGAATTAAAATGGACCCTAAGAAAGTCGCCATAATTATAAACTGGGGAAGCCCTAGCAATATATAAGACGTTTAAGGATTTCTAAAATTTGTAAACTTCTATTATTGATTTATTAACTACTTCTTAGAAATTGCCTAGCTATTAGTAAACCTAACAAGAAAGAATATAAAATTTAAATAGACTACTAAATGTAAATAAGCTTTTAATGATCTAAAGTATTGTTTTATAACTGCTCTAATTCTTGCCTACTTTAACCCTAACCTTAAATGTATTATTAAAACAGATTTGTCTGATTATGTACTAGGAGGAGTGTTATCACAATATAATAAGAATGGCGAGCTATGTCTAGTAGCCTTTCTCTCTTAGAAACTCGCCCCTACTAAATCAAACTATAAGATATACAATAAGGAACTACTTGCAATTATTAGATGCTTTAAATAATGGCGTCCTAAGCTTAAAGGATTATTATTCCTAATACGCGTATTAACGGACTATAAGAACCTACAGTACTTTATAACTATAAAATAATTAATATAGCGCTAAATTCGTTAGGCCGAATACCTCTTACAATTTAACTTTAAGATTATATACTAACTAGGCAAACTTAATTAGAAGCCTAACGTATTAATATAATAATTACAGGACCTACCTGCGAACGCTTTAGATAAACGGATTACAAATTAATTACGGATTTTACTGCCCCCTAAACGTTTTAAAAAGCTACATCCTATATTCCTAGATGCGGAACTTAACAGAAATGAATTAGAAGTTAATAAATGGGAAATAGAAATTAATAAGCTAATAGAATACAAATATAAGAACAATATATGGATAATAGATATAATAAAAGCAATTTAAACAGGAAAACAATAGCATAAGGATATTACACTCACTAAATGCGAAATTTAAAACAATTAATTGTATTATTAATAGAAGATAGTAGTTCCGAATTCCAAACCTTTATAATTTAAGATACTTAATTTTATACACAACTCCCCTATAGTAGGGCATCCTGGCCGTGCAAAGACCTATAAGATTGTTTAACGAGTATACTACTAGCCTATAATGTATAACTATGTACGAAAATACGTTCGAGTATATAGGATGTGCGTGTATGGAAAGACCTCTTATGTAAAGAAGCAAGGAGTACTTTAACCGCTACCAATTCCAATGCAAAGATGGCGCGATATCTTGATTAACTTTATAGTTGACTTGCCTAGCAGTAATAGGTTTACGAATATTATAGTAGTTATTAACTACCTTATAAAAATGTAATATATAATTCCTATAGACTTAATTAATATAATATTAGTAGCTAAATATTTTATTAAGCATGTCTTTAAGCTATATGGACTTCCTAACTTAATAATATCCAACTATAGAAGCTAGTTCGTTTTAGACTTTTAGTAAGCTCTATATAAACAATTAAGCATTTAAATACAACTCTTAACTACATTTTATTTGGAGATAGATAGTTAAACTAAAATTATAAACGCGATTATAGAACAATACCTATAAATATACTGCTCCTACCTACAAGACGACTGGGAAAAATGGCTGCCTTTAGCTAAGTTTACTGCAAATAATATAATAAACGTATTAATAGGCGTGACGCTGTTCTACGCGACCTACGGACAAAACCCTTAACTTGGATTTGAACCATGACCCAAAATTAACACAATAGGACCCACAATTAAACGGATCCAGTTAATTAATGCGTATAACTTTACTAATTAAATAAAGTAGTTAACGGAACTGTTATAAAGTGAATTAACGTACGCTTAAACGGTATAGGAATAGCATGCGAATAAAGGACGAGCTCCTATATGGGACTTTAAAAAAGGTAATATGGCTTACCTAAATATATAAAATATATGGACTTAACGGCCCTTAAAGAAACTTAATTAGAAGTTTGTAGGGCTATACTAAATTAAGAAGAAACTAAGCCTATACGCCTATAAGCTTAAACTGCTAACTGAGATAAAAATATACCTAATGTTTTATATAAGCTTGTTGTAACCTTTAAAAGATAATCCTATAACTTATAAAGTACCACCGCCACCTCCTATAATTGTTAATAATGGTAATGGTTCTTACTTTATTAACTTAATTAATAATATGCGATAGAAACTATAATCTAAATAATTTAAACTTCTTGTTAAGTGGAAAGGATATAAAACACAAACCTAGGAAACCTATAATTAGATTAAGGCCGACGCGCCTTCCCTAGTAAAAGAATTCTATAAGGACTATCCTTCGCGGCCTACTCTAGCTGGATAGACATAATATAAAGGTAAATAACTACCACCTAATACGAATACACGAAACTCGAATTTGAAAAGAACTTGAAATAAGTTACGACGTTTGTAACGCGATTACGTAACATACAAGATATTAAGGAACTTTAACCGGCGGTTGAAGTTGTTTAATTAGTTAAATCTGCCTTGCCAAGACCGCTACCTAACGCGAAAATATGACACGCGATAAAAAAAATATTATAAATTCTTGACCAAATTGAATTATTTTAAACCTTCGGCTAAAGGGGGGGTACTATAACGGGACTAGCCTAGTTATAGTAGGAATGTCTTGGTAAAACACTTAATAAGATAAACTTGACGCTTTAACCAAATTCTGCCAAATTCTGCCAGCTTAATTGACTTCTGCTAAGTTCTGCTAGATTAATTAAATTCTACCAAAGTCCGTTTATATGCGTATGTGTGTACGCATTGACCAAGACCCCTAACTATTTAATTACAAGATTCTCTAGTTATTCCCTTCTCTTCTTTATGCAACGTTTTGTTCTCTTAAAAAGCTATATACCCTTAAATTTAGATAGAATTTATATTGTTCCTTTGAATCTTCCCTAAAGCCTCTTCGCGCCCTTACATAGAGCAGGTTATCTGCTTTGTATTGATTTTAACTGCCTTATATCTATAATATATTACTAGGTGCCACTGTATTCAATCCATAAAGACCTACGCATAATTACTTTAAGGTATCTAGGTAGAAAGCTTAAATAGAGAGTTTATAAGTCATTTAAGGAACTTCTTATAGCCACTTTATTTCGGCCAGCCGTTAGTAGAGTAGGAAGATAGCTTATAGCAGTTAGTAGCAATTATATTAAGGAGGAAGTAAAATAGAGGCTTCTAAGTCTTGCGATAATATTGGAGGGAGCTATAATAAGATCTTATCTAATTAGTAGTATTAACGCCTTTTATATAGTAATTGTAGAGGTCAATAAATAGCGGAATCTATAATACCTATAAGGGCGCGAAGAGGCTTTGGGAAAGATTTAAAGGAATAATATAAATTCTATCTAAATCTAAGGGTATATAGCTCTTGCTAGGAACAAGACATTACGTAAAGAAGAGAAAGGAATAACGAGAGAATCTTGCAATTAAACAGTTTAGGGGTCTTGGTTGATGCGTGCGCACATACACACGTAAACGGACTTTGGTAGTATTTAATTAATCTAGCAGAACTTAGCAGAAGTCAATTAAACTAGCAGAATTTGGTAGAATTTAGTTAAAGCTTTAAGTTCTATCTATTAAGTGTTTTACTAAGACATTCCTACTATAACTAGGCTAGTCCCGTTATAGTACCCCCCCTTTAGCTAAAGGTCTAAAATAATATAATTTTATCATGTTGTATTTTATATTAGGTAGTAGTATAGAGTTTTGCCGGTTCTAATTGTTAAATAGACTAATTAGGATTTTCTATCCCCAGGATAGAAAATTGCTATTGGTTTAGTAAAGGCGGTAAGCCGAACTAATATCTTTATAGTAGGTCTTGGCAAGGCAAATCTAATTAATTAGATAACTTTAACCGCTGGTTAAAGTTCCTTAATATCTTGCGCGTTATATGACCATATTACAAGCGTTATAGTATTCTTTAAGCTCTTTTTAATTTTAAGTTTCCTGTTATCATGTTTCATATATTTGTGTTAGGTGGTAGTTGTTTGCCTTTATATCGTGTCCATCCAGCTAAAGTAGGCCGCGAAGGATAGTCCTTATAGAATTCTTTTATTAGGGAAGGCGTATTAGTCTTAACTTACTTATAGAGCTCCTAGGTTTGTATTTTATATCCTTTCCACTTAATAAGAAGTTTAAATTGTTTAAATTATGTTTTCTATTACATATTATTAATTAAGTTAATAAAGTAAGAACCGTTACCATTGTTAACAATTATAGGAGGTGGTGGCGGCACTTTATAAGTTATAGGTTTATCTTTTAAGGGTTGCAGCAAGCTTACATAAAATATTAGATATATTTTTATCTTAGTTGGTAGTTTAAGCTTATAAGCATATAGGCTTAATTTCTTCTTAATTTGGTATAGGCCCATAAACTTCCAATTAAGTTTCTTTAAGGGCTGTTAAGTCTTTAGGTTTCGTATATTTAAGTAAACTATATTACCTTCCTTAAAGTCCTATATAGGGGCTCGTCCTTTGTTTATATGCCATTCCTATACTGTTTAAGCGTACGTTAATTTACTTTGTAATAGTTCCATTAACTACTTTATTTAATTAGTAAAGTTGTGCGCGTTAATTAACTAAATTTATTTAATTATAGGTCCTATTATATTGATTTCAGGTTGTAGTTTGAATCTAAGTTAGGGGTCTTATCTATAGGTCGTGTAGAACGGCGTCATACCTATTAATATGTTTATTATATTGTTTGCAGTAAACTTAGCTAAAGGCAGCTATTTTTCCTAGTTATCTTGCAGGTAGGAGTAGTATATTTATAGGTATTATTCTATAATTGCGTTTGCAATTTTAGTTTAACTATCTATCCCCAGATAAAATATAGTTAAGAGTCATATTTAAATACTTAATTATTTGCATAGAGCTTGCCAGAAGTTTAAAATAAACTAGCTTCTATAGTTAGATATTATCGAATTAGGAAGTCTGTGTAGCTTAAAGACGTACTTAATAAAACATTTAGCTACTAATATTACATTAATTAAGTCTATAGGAATTATATGTCGTATTTTTATAAGATAGTTAACAACTACTATAATATTTATAAACCCGTTACTGTTAGGCAAGTTAACTACGAAGTTGATTAAAATATCTCGCTATCTTTAAATTAGAATTGGCAACGGTTGAAGTACTCCTTGCTTCTTTATGTAAGAGGTCTTCTTATACACGCACGTTCTATAGGCTTAAACGTATTTTTATACGTAGTTATGCATTATAGGCTAGTAGTATGCTTGTTAAATAATCTTATAAGTTTTTGCACAGCTAGGATGTCCTACTATAGGGGAATTGTATATAAATTTAAGTATCTTAAATTATAAGGGTTCGGAATTTAGAACTACCATCTTTTATTAATAGTATAGTTAATTGTTACGAATTTCGCATTTAGTAAGTGTAATATCTTTATACTATTATTTTCCTATTTAAATTGCTTTTATTATATCTGCTATCTATATATCATTCTTGTATTTGTATTCTATTAGCTTATTAATTTCTATTTCCTATTTATTAATTTCCTATTTATTTCTGTTAAGTTCCGTATTTAGGAATATAGGATGTAGTTTCTTAAAGCGTTTAGGGGGCAATAAGATCCGTAATTAATTTGTAATCCATTTATCCAAGGCGTTTATAGGTAAATCTTATAATTGTTATATTAATATATTAGGCTTCTGATTAAGTTTGCCTAGTTAGTATATAATCTTAAAGTTAAATTATAAAAGGTATTTAGCCTAATAAATTTGGCGCTGCGTTAACTGCTTTATAGTTATAAAGTACTGCAGGTTTTTATAGTCCGTTAACACATATATTAGAAACAATAATCCTTTAAATTCTAGACGCCATTATTTAAAGTATTTAATAATTGTAAGTAGTTCCTTATTATATATCTCATAGTTTAATTCAGTAGGGGCGAGCTTTTAAGAGAGAAAGGCTACTGGACGTAGCTTACCGTCCTTATTGTATTGCGATAACACTCCCCCTAAGGCATAATTAGATGAGTCTGTTTTAACAACACATTTAAGGTTAGGGTCGAAGTGGGCAAGAATTAGAGCGGTTATAAAGTGTTGTTTTAAGTTATTAAAAGCTTATTTATATCTGGTAGTCCATTTAAATTTTATATTCTTTCTTGTTAGGTTTACTAATAGTTAGGCAATTTTTAAGAACTGGTTAATAAATCGGCGGTAGAAATTTATGTCTAAATAAGGTTCTATAATACGGTAGACACGGTTGCTTATAACTAATTAGGTTAACCACGTAAGCTAAGCGAGCTTAGGAGGTCTACCAAATTCCACCTATAGAAGTAGAAGAAGAAGAAGAAGAAGAAATTAATTAAACCCAAAACCCCCTTTTACTGTGATCCGAACACTAATCAGTGCCGCATAGATCAGCAAGGTATAACGAAGAGAGGCACTGTCTGATTCTCTAGACCTCTTATCAAAGGCTAAGAATTAAGGTATTGCTTACTAAGCCTAAAGGCCAGTTTGTAAGGTTACTCGCGCTTCTAACCTACGTCTATCACGCCTTTAGAACGATTAGTTTGTGGTTATTTCTACGCTTTTAGTCTAACTGTTAAATTAAATTAACTGCGGAACCAAAAGATGGCTACCTCCGCAATGGATACTATAAAATAGAAGACTAGAATTGACGCGACCACAACTGATATTAAGGAAGTTAAAGCATTTGTTAATTAGCAATTATCGATATACAAGGAGAATAGATGGAAGGGATTTAACTTATGGGAGAGCTTTATTAACAATTTTAAGTTATTTATAAAGGACATACTTAATGACCTTGGTAAGGATTAATTAAAGAAGATTAGGGATTACCTCTGTGAGAATAGAGTATACGTACAGAAGGAGGCAAGGAAGTTAATTACAGACAGCCTTTTAGTAGCTATTTACGAACCAACTCCCTTAAAATGGCCTACCAACGACCCTACTGACGGCCCTACTAACAACCCTACTGACGACCTTACCGACAACCCTACTAATAACCCTACTAACAACCCTACCCTACCCCTACCATTACTATCAACTACTCCCATTTAAGCAACTTTAACCCTAACTGCAACCTAAGCTATAGACCAGCTCGCCCTATAAGGAAGTTTTAGAAGAGAGATTACTAACTTAGCTAAGCTCTATATAGACAAAGTTAAATACTCTAGCGAATAAGACAACTTCAATTTTAAGTTTAAGATCTTTTAAAACTACTGCCTCTAAGCCAGCGTCCCTAAGCAAGCGTATATTATTGCTATTCCTACTATGCTCCGCGGCCTTGCCCTTAAATACTACTTTACCTACCTTAAAGATCTTAACCTTAAGAACGTATGCATAGGCCTAAAATTATACTTTAAAGGCAATAAATACAAACATGACATCCTATTAAAGTGGAATGCGATTATACTTAAACAAGTTACTGCTTAAAAAGGACTTAATATAGGCCAAGCATTTTAGGTATTAATTAATAAGATATAGCAGCTATAACGTAGGTTAGTAAAGGACCTCCAAAATAATATAACATTCTATAATAAGCTCCTTACTGCGTGCTAAGACGTACCAGCTTGTAAACCAGCCTACTTTTAACCCGCTACTACCCTTACTGGCCTTATTAGTGATATTAAATTCTTAATTATAATGTACGGTAAACAAGAACCAGAGATTAAATTATTCTATACTAACTAACGATACCACTTCTCTAACTAACGACACTACCCCCCTAACTGTTAATACCGCAATAAGGGTAAAAAGTGCTTTGTATGCAGCAAATCTGGATATTAGTCTACAAACCATATAAAGGACGAAAGGGACCGAAAAATACGTTAATATATCTCCGATTTTAAGGGCAGTAATAGCGATACTAATAACAACGATAATAACTAAGGGGAAACCTTTATAGCAAGGTTTAGAGCTTCTAACTTCTACCTTGATATAGAACCCTGTCCTAGTTATTACGGCGACCCTAAGGCGGAGGCGTTTTGGACCAAATTTGCGAAGGAAGAAGGATAGAGACTACGGACTTATTTACCGGTATCTTTTGTTCCTTTTCTCTTATTTCCTAGTTGTTGCTAGTGTCTGAATAAGGTTCTATAATACGGTAGACACGGTTGCTTATAACCAATTGGGTTAACCATGTGAGCTAAGCGAGCTTAGGAGGTCTACCAAATTCCACCTATAGAAGTAGAAGAAGAAGAAGAAGAAGAAATCAATTGAACCTAAAACCCCCCCCCCACCGTGATCCGAATAATTTACAAATCTTAGGAATTCTTAAATGTTTTATATATTACTAGGGCTTCCCTAGTTTATAATCGCAGCGACCTTTTTAGGGTCTATTTTAATTCCGTTACGGGATATAATCAGGCCTAGGTATATGACTTTGGATATATAGAACTTGCATTTTTTAATATCGCATTATAAACCCGCATCTCGCAAACGTTTAAGGACCATTTGGACGTGTTTTTAATGCTTAAAAAGCAAAGACAAGTAGATTAGGATATTATTAATATATACGGTAATAAATATATTAAGGAATTTACGGAGCGTATTATTAATATATTGCTAAAATGTACCGGGACCGTTCTTTATACTAAACGGCATTACTAGGTATTTAAAGAGTCCCTATTGTGTATAAAAGGCTATATACTTCTTATCTCCTTCTTAGATGCGAATTTGATTAAAGGCAGCGACTATATTAAGCTTTATAAAATATCATACCTTTGCCAGGCGGTTAAGCGTCTCTTAAATTAAGGGGATTAGATATTAGTTTCAAATCATAATTGCGTTTAGGGCTTAATAATTAATATAGAATCTTAAGCCTCCTCCTAGCTTTTTAATAAATAATATAGATAAGGCGAATAGAGATTAATTAGGGCAAATAAATCCTTTTTCTAGATGCTTGTTAAGGTATTATTGCATTATAAGTAGTTCTTCTTATGATATACCGTATAGCGGACCGAACTTTGGTGTTGTACTAGGTTTAAGTTCTATCTTAAAATTATATTTATCCCAATACGGGGGCAGCTAGTCTACAAATCGTTTTTTAAACTTGTTAATTAGATTATAGTACTCCTTAGGTACAAGAGGTCGAGGGTTAATATACTACTTTAGTTTTAGCGCCTTTTTAATATCTTCCATTATTACAGTAAAGGTTTTGTGGTTTTGTTTTCTTGCTAATAAAACAAAAGGTGCGGCTTATATTATACGAATTTTAAGGGGTTTTAATATATTATCTTTACATTCTTTACTGCGATTAGCAGTTGTAGTTTTATTATATTGGTTTAAGGTTTATAGTAAGGGCAATTTATATTGTGTTAAATTTAAATAGTCTTATATATATTTGTAGGGCAGGTGGTATTTTAAACAATGACTTCAGCAATAGGTTGTGTAGAATTTTAGTGTTTCTTTAACCCAGCTAATTATTATTATTTATTGCTTAATATCCAATTCGGATCCCTGTTGGGCCCATGCGGACTACTCCTTATATATATATGGGGAGAAAACTCTACTTAAGAAAACCCCGTGATCCGTCTCCCCGCCTTTTGGGGCTCGCTTATAAGTTGCCTATAAGTTACCAATGGTGCTCTACTACCTTACTTTTTAACCTCTTTGGGAACTACTACTGCCGTAACAAACCTACGGACGCGCTAGTATTATACACTATACTCTACTCCTGTAGAGTTATTAGGGGGCGCCTATTACTTACCCCTTTACCTTTTATTGCTATTTCCTTTGCAACCCAGAACTGGTCTAGTATATTTTAGCCAATAAGCCACTGGGTAGCCGCCTTGAGGCCTTTCTATATTAAGAGCAGTATATTATAGTTTTCTATGCTAGCTACTAAGAGCATTACTTCTCGGCTGGTATGTAAGGGGCATAACAGTATTACGTGTTTTAGTGTCTGTTTTAGCTAGCTATATTTACACCTTAGGCTACCTACTGGGACACCTACCTAGTAAAGCTAATCTTTTAGTCCTATTATTTCTGTTCTTAAGAGTGTTGCCATTGTATTTTCCGCCTTTGTTAGGCCCTCTTGGAGCCCTTAGATATTTACCCCCTATAGTATTACCTATACTACGGCTTAGGTTCCCCTTGCCTAAGTCTACCTCTATACCTTTAACTCCTATTTGTCTCTCCAGCGTCGGTCCAACTAGTATTATATTGCGGTAGATGGTTTTCCAGTACTTTTTTATGCTCTACTTTGGCTCCTTTCTCTCCCTTACTATTATCTTTGCTGGCCTCTTGCGCGTCTCCCTTCCTTTTTTATATAGGCCTGGGCCCTAGCGCCGCACTATTCTTCTTCTACTTTTTTTACCTGTTTTCCTAATATATCTTCCCTACTTTGGGGTTGTTGGTTCCTTCTCCTATAGGGCACCCTAGAGTCCCTCTATAGTTTATTTAGGCGTGTCTTGATATACTTTATAATATTAGAGTTGCGTTCCTTTTATACCCTTTATATTGCATTGGCTTTAATATATAGTTATAGGGGGGGGGATATTAGCTTCCTTCTTGAGTAGTGCTATAGCCATTCGCTTATACCCGCCTGTTATACTCCTAAGGTAGGCTGTTTGGACCTTTTGGAGTGGTTTAAGGAGTAATTTAAGGGGGCCTTTTTTAATTTCTCTAGTGGCCCAAATACTAGATCTATACGTTATGGTTAGCCGGACAACTACTATATATAGTAGGCGTAACCTCTGGAAGCATGGACCCTATATAGAATTAACGATCCTGGACATGGTGATATACTATACTTAGCCCTTATAGGCCGCTTGCGCCGTATATATACTTTACTAGAGCTTGCTGTTTACCTATACTCCTAATACCCTTAGGCCTTAAACCGGTTAACCCCTAAAGCCTTAGATATAGATTGTATGCTAAAGATCTGCAAATTAGTTACGTTTTCTTATAAAATAGATTAGCTGGTATTTCTCTAGTGAGAATTAGACTCTATGTCGTCTTGCCCATTCTATATAGGTATTATAGGCTTTCTCTAGTGTTCTACAGTTCTCTGCGGCTGTTGGCCTATATATAATTAGGTTTATGTTATTAACGAAGCCTATCCCCTAGGTCGCCCCTTCCTTAAAGGTATTAAGCAGGTTGCTTACAAAGAAGAGGAAGAGTATAGGTAATAGAGGTGATCCTTATGGTATTCCTATTATAACTATAATAGGGGGGCTCTGGTATCTACTAAAGACCAGTAATATTTCTTTCTGGCCTATAAATTCTTAAATAAATTAAATAATCTATTCTGGGAAGCCCTTTGCCCTAAGGATGTATAGGAGACGCTTATGGGGTATATTATTATAGGCGCCGCTAATATCTAGGCTAAGTATTAATACTATAAAGTCCTTTCGCATAGCCCATGCAGTTTTAATGGTAGCAGCGAGTAGTATAAGTGTTAATAGCGTTAAGCGATTCTTTCTTGCCCCTATTTAGCTTTATAGTAGTAGGGCGTATTCCTCTACCGTGTCTGCTATGTGGTCCGCTATAACCTTTTTTAAGATCTTGCTTAGGGTGTTTTCTAAGGCAATAGGGCGGTAGCTTCCTAGGATTAAGTAGTCTACTTTACCTTCTTTTTATAAGATAACCGTCGTTATAGATCTTTTAAGTCGTGGGTAGTAGCCTATTGTAAAGCATACTCTAGCTATGTCTGCAAGCCAAGGTGCTATAAGTGGTCCATAGGTCTTTAGGGCTTTGTTTAGGATCCTATCTAGTCCTAGTGCTATATTATTTAAAAGGCGGCTAATAGTTCTAGCCATTTTTTTAGTTGTTATGTTGCTGTTAACCCTTAGGTAAGTCACCGGTGTTTTACTGGTAATGTCGCTAAGGTCTACTGGAGCCGGTTAAGGGAAAAATCTTTTTATAAGGATCTTTGCCTTCTTGTTATTGTTGCTTATGGCCTATAGTTTACCTGCTCTTTATAGGGGTGGTAGGTGTGGATTTTCTACTAGGCGTCTTACCTTTTTCTTTATCTATTTTGCTATGGTCCAAAGGCCCTTGTTATAGGGGAGACTTAGATTAGTAGTGTGTTTGTTTATAAACCGTCTCTAGTTATTCCTTGCTTCTTTTTTTAGGGTATTCTTTAGCTGGTTTCTTGTGTCTTTATATTATCTCTTGTCCTTAGAATTGTGGCTGCTTATATATTTCCTCCTTGCTTGTCGTTGGCCGGCTATAAGGGCCGCGCACTATGCGGACTATATATGTCGCGTATAGGGGCCTAGTTTTAAAACTAGGTAGTGCTCTTTTAGCCTACTTTTAATTGCTACCTAGATCCTTTCTAGTTTTTAATTAATTTCCTTAGGGGTAGCCAATGAGCCTCGCTTATTTAGTATTAGGTAGATTTCTTCTAGGTCTTAGAGTTGTTGTTTAATTATATTAAGGAAGCTATTTACGTTAAGCTTCCTTATTGCATATCTTTTGCCATTTGGTTGCGCCTTGATGTTTAGATCTAGTTGTATCTAGATAGGGATATAGTCTAAGGTAAGTGCCCATTCTTCTTTAGGGGAGCACCTTTTGAGTCTCTGGTATAGGTTTTCGTCCATAATCGTAAGGTTAATTGTACTTTTAGCAGTGCCCTATTGCCATATAATTGCACCTAGGGGGGTAGCTAGCTTAAGGCCCCCGTTGTCTATAGCTCTTAGTAGGCACTCTGCCTATTAATTAGCAGCAACATGGATGCCCCCCTACCATAGGTGGTGGAGGTTTATGTCTCCTAGTAGAATGGACTTTGCGTATTCAGTTTCTAGCAAGCTTATTATAGATATAATATTCTCTGTCTATGCTACCCCTTTAACCCTAGGGTTATAGACATTAATAATTTGTACTAGTCCCCTATATATCTAGATAGTTATAACTATAATATCTAGGTTAACTGCCTGCTATAACTATAAGGCAAGGCTGATATTTTTGCTAATTATAAAGCATACGCGTGTGGCTGCTTTTGGTTTATACAGAAGCTAAAATCCTTAGGGGCAGTATATTAATTATATGTAGGTATTATAATACGGCTCTTATATAGTAAGAATATAGTGTTTCTCTGGGTCTAGACTGTCTAGTAAGGGCCTTACTAGACGGTGGTTTATATTACCGCAGTTATACTATATAATGGTCAAGTAGCAGACCCCTAGTAGGGGTCCTTTACCTCTTCTTTGCTTTTTACTTCTTCTATTTCCACTTTCTCTAAAATATTTAGAACTTCTATCTTCTATATTTACTCCCTAGCCACTACTTATTTTATATAGAGCTTTTTATTCCTATATTTTGTGTTCTTACTAGCCTTTCTAAATCTAAGTCTGTTATTACCTCCGGTTCTTCCCCTGTTCTCGCCGGTTGGCTATATGCCCCTTATAAGCTAGCTATGTGTGTTATATTTACCGCGTTAAATCTAATTCTTAATTATCCCGGCCTTAAACTTGCCGTAGCTGTCTATGGGGGTCTTCCTACTAGGCGTCCTCTCCCTTGTGTTTTATGTATCCCTTATGTCCCTGTTTAGTCTGGTAATGTCACACAGTATCACTTTTGGCCCATTAAGGCTTGGGATGGCTGGCTTAGCCCCCTAGTATTAAAGGTAGGAAACGCTAGGAAGATACCTATATCCCCCTAGCTTATTACCTGTTGTTCCATTTATATAACCTAGCATGTAGTTGTTTCTATAGCTGTTGGGCCCTTTCCTTCCATCTTCTATATTTAATGCAGTCTTCTCTCTCCTACGCCTTATATGTGCTTTGGTGGCAGTTCGCGCATTTTATTTGGTCTTAATTTGTATATTATCTTGTATTATAGGGGCCTATATAGTGGCCACAGCACACCTGTGCTGCGTATGTGGATTGGGTGTGTCCCTATTATATATAGTAATAACATTGTTCTAGGCGTAGTCTGTGGTTGTAGAGCCTTGTGTTATATATAAGGCCATTTATAATTATTCCTTTTTGGATAAGGAGTTTTTGCATTCCTAGTGTATATACACTGATGATAAGGGAGCTATATATTTGTCTATTGTTTCCCTAGTAAGTCTCTAGCGCCCCTTATGTCCTTTTATTGTTCTTATTATATATTTAGTTTGTATTTTCCTATTAAAGCTATTAGATCCGGGTAATTACAAGTCCTAGTATAAGGCGTTCCGTTTATTTTACTATCTCCTATATAGTTGCTGTATTGTCCGCCTAGCGTCCCCTTTTTACC
>Ga0307507_10004525_pt1 | contig 24435 bp, 7 predicted proteins | sample 7_EM_MG_FD_207223 | JGI IMG/M metagenome (GOLD analysis project Ga0307507, IMG submission 207223) | Populus trichocarpa ectomycorrhiza microbial communities from riparian zone in the Pacific Northwest, United States - 7_EM | ecosystem: Host-associated > Plants > Roots > Unclassified | place...
TATAAAGCCCTTAAGTATTTTATAATAATAAAGCAGCTTACTAGTTAATAGGCTAGGTAGGCTAAAATACTCTCCTAATTCTTCTTTATAATTATATACCACCCTAGTAGGCAAAATTCTAAAGCTAATGCTCTTACCTGGAGAGAATAGGATGTGGAACCACAGGATAAGCTAAAGGCTTAGTACCGGATACGTGCCCTCCTCCGCCCTAAACAGCTCGACCTATATATCCTTTAGGAACTAAGCTCTAAATAGAATAAGCTAGCGCCTATAGAAGGAGAGATCCTAAATAAACTAATAGGACTAATTAACCGCATCCTAATCACAAACTATACAGCTAAATCCCTAAAAGCCCTCCACAACTAAGCTATAGAAGGCAACCCTAATTTGGAAATAAAAGACGGACTGCTCTTATACTAAGAACGGCTTATAGTTCCAGATATTAACAACCTATAAATAGAGCTAATCTATAAAGCCCACTATTAAGTCTCTATGGCATACCCTAGTTAAGACAAGACCCACTAACTACTAGCGCCTTACTACTACTAGCAAGGACTCCTGTTTAATATAGAACGATTTATTAGGAATTATTATGCTTATAAACGGGTAGATACCCCTAGGGATTAAACCCCTAGATAGTTATAACTACTGCTAGTTCCCAAACGCCCTTAGTAGTATGTTATAATGGACTTTAAATTATTCCTAAAGGATAAATATGGCTATAATATGGCCTTTGTGGTAGTTAACCAACTAAGTAAGTAAGCTATTTCCCTCCCCTGCTTTAAGACCACAACTATAAAAGACATGGCCTATATATATGTTAACAATATTTACTAGATCCATAGCGCTCCTAAGTTAATTGTCTCTAACTATAGACCCTAATTTATATTAGACTTCTAGGACAAATTCTACCATATCCTTAGAATTAAGATTAAGCTCTTTACTATATTCTACCCTTAGACCAACGGCCAAACTAAGATTATAAACTAATACCTTAACCAGCAACTTCACCCCTTTATTAATTACTACTAGGATAACTAGTCGGAACTACTACCTATAATAGACTACGTATAGCTTACACTCTCTTATAATAGTATAGGAATGTTGCCATTTAAGCTACTCTATAAATATAAGCTATAAATATCCTTTAATTAGGATAAACCTATAGGACCTATAACGGCCTACGAATGCCTTAGCTATAAAGAGGCCTAGACATTCGCTAAGAGAATATATAGAGCCTGGGAGATTGCTTAAGCAATTATAAAAAAGGTATAAGAGAAGAAAGAGGCCGACGTGAACTAATATTATTATAAGGTAGACTTCTATGTAGAAAATAAGGTATAAGTGTTAATAAAGAACTGGAAGACCTAGAGGCCAAGCCATAAGCTAGACCACTAAATAGCTGGCCCCTATAAGATCCCTAAGAAGGTAGGGCACTCTTTTAAGGTTAAGCTACTAGAGTTAATAAAGATCCACCCTATCTTCTCTCTAGACTAATTGTAGAAGGCTACAGACAACCCATTGCCTAGATAGTACAACAACCTTCTACCGCTAATTTAGATTGCAGAGGATGAGGAATAGGAAGTCAAAGAGATTTTAGCAGTTAAGAAGGACTGTAGTACCTTAAAATACTGTATGAGCTGGATAGGTTATAACAAAGATCTAGAATAGTACCCCGCATCCAATTTTAAGTACTCTCCCTATAAGCTACAAGATTTCCACCTAGCTTACCTAGATCTCCCTAGACCACCACACAAACTAAATAGCTGGATTAAATGCTGGGAGGAAGGGTTAGATAACTATAACAATCTAGATAACAATAAAGAACTTGGATAAAGCCTAAGGGCAGGCTTTTTTAGGAGGGGGGGGTGATGTAATAGTACTGGAGCGCGTTACCTGCTACTTTCTGGGCATTCTGCCAAATTCTACCATATTCTACCGACACTACTTATAGAGCCAACCAATTAGGATTTTACATCCCCGGGATGGAAAATCGCTATTGGCTCGCTTACTACTAGCGCCTTGGCGACCCCTTTGTATCTTAACAGTCTCTAATAGCCTTCTTCTTCTCCTTAGCTTAGTATTCTTATATGGTAGCAATCTATAAGCTTTGGTTTAGGAGTATTTATACGAGCCTGTTATACTATATTAGAGGAGAATCCGTTCTTTTATTGCCAAGTTTCTAAAGGCCTTATTCTATAAGTTTCTACTTTTTAAAACGCACCTTTTTATAAACCTTCTTAAGATAGATTAACTGAGTGGATGCAGTAAGATAAGAGTTAAGAGTACGTTATTAAGCAGTAGCAGCCTCTTGTTTAGCGTTATGGAAATAATAAAGTTTAGCTAGCGCTACTAATAGCTTATTATTAAGTCTTATAGCGGTAGGTTAAACCTAGGACCCTAGTAGTAATTAATAAGGGTACTTAAAGACTATTAAGAGTAATAAAATGCGTATACTTAGTGTTAGAGACTAAGCGAACATTATAAGACGATTAAATATTTGCTTTAGTGCACTTTAAATAAGAAGAGGGTTGCTAAGATAAAGGACTCGCTAACGTAATATAGACTAACCCCTCTTTTGTATAACAAGAATATAGAGACGGTATTATCTTACTAAGAGATAGTATAGCAGCAATGGTATAAGACTAATAGGCTATAGAAGAAGAAGAAGAAGCTTTAGGTATAATAAGTAAAAATATTAACTAAGTTAATTAGATGGATATTACACCTCTAGTAAGCAACTTAGAGATACTAAGAATCTTTAAGGGCGAAGATAAAGAGGAGGGAGATAGTGTTATAGACACTTTAAGTACAATACTACAACTACTTAGAAAAGAGTTAGAGGAAGCTAGTTAGTTAATAGAAGTACAGTCTAGGATGGAATTAGTAGAACTATATAATAAGGAATAGTAGCCAAGGTTATGTAATATAATCTATATAATCTATAGGATCTGTATAATCTATAATAGAGCAGACAGAGTAGATAGAGTAGACAGAGTAATAACTTTCTTAAGAGTATGGGTGTGTATTTAAGGACCCATAGTCCCTACCTAGATAGTTCCTTTCCTTATAGTAAATCTTAGAATATAATTAGAGTTAATCTGTTAGGCAACCACTCCACTAGTTATTATTACATTGTTAACTTCTTATTTACCTACACACCTAGCCTATTAGTAAGTCTACCATAGCATCTCCTATAAGGCTTCATTATACCCCCCCTATAGCTATATATTAAAGCTACTATAATGCAAAGGGTATAAAAGGAGTGTAACTTTAATATTATAAAGTATATTAAGATACGCCTAAATAAACTAAGGAGGGACCCTAGGGTGCCCTATAGGAGAGCAAACTAACAACCCTAAAGTAGGGAAGATATATTAGAGAAATAGGTAAAGAAAGCAGAAGAAGAATAGTGCTGTATTAGGGCCTAGGCCTATATAAAGAAGGAAGAGAGATATGTAAGAGACTAGTAAAGATAATAGTAAGAGAGAGAAAGGAGCTAAAGTAGAGTATAAAAGAGTACTAGGAAACTATCTACCGCAATATAATACTGGTTAGATCAATACTAGAGAGGTATATAGGAGTTAAAGGTACAGAGGCTAACTTAGGCAAGAGGAACCTAAGCCGTAGCATAGTTAATACTATAGGGGGTAAATACCTAAGGGCTCTAAGAAGGCCTAATAAAGGCAGAAAATATAATAGCAACACTCTTAAGAATAGGAATAATAGGACTAAAAGATTGGCTCTATTAGGTGGGTGTCCTAGTAGGTAGCCTAAGATACGAATATGGCTGGCTAAGACAAACACCAAAACACGTAATACTATTATGCCCCTTACGCACCAACTAAGAAGTAATGCTCTTAGTAGATGGCATAGAGAACTATAATATACTGCTCTTAATATAAAAAGGTCTTAAAGCGGTTACCTAGTGGCTTATTAGCTAAAGTGTACTAGACTAGTTCTGGGTTATAAAGGAAATGGTAGATAAAGGGACGAGTGTTAGGCGCCCCCTAGTGACTCTATAAGTAGTAGAGTAAAGTTTGCGATACTAGCGCGTCTGTAGGCTTGTTACGGCAGCAGTGGTTCCCAAGGAGGTTAAAAAGTAAGGTAGTAGAGTACTATAGGCGACTTGTAGGTGTTAAGTAGGCGAGTCCTAAAAGGCGGGGAGATGGATTACGGAGTTTTCTTAAACAGAGTTTTCTCCCCATATATAAATAAGGAGTAGTCCGCGTGGGCCCAATAGGGATCCAAATCGGACGTTAAGCAATAAATAATTATTTATATATATTAACTAAGAAACTAAACTAATAATATATACCCTTTCTTCTTATTTCCTTACTTTCTTTCCTTATATAATGTTTTAACTTTATTACACAGTTTATATACATAGCTTAATAATATCTACTTTACTATATATTATTGTCGCTTATACTCACTCCGTAACACTATATTACATTAAACTATATACTCCGCCCTGCCTTAACCAACATATAGAATAACCTAGAAATCCCCTTATCTATAAACAACCTACGCGCCCTATTTACCGAATAAATAAAAGGTCTCTAAAAGGCTTTTATAGACGCTTTTACCTAGTAAGAAGCTTAATATTATAAGACGATCTAATCCCTAAGAAAGGAAGTTAAAGAGATTTATTATAACCCACCATCTGCTATACCGTCGCCCCTACCTATCCCTACTAGTATTAACCTATAAATACCAGATAAGAAGAATGTATCTAAAACCAGCTCCTTAGCCCCAAATTGCCAGTTAATGCCCCTAAAAAAAAGTTATCTAAATGCCTCTCTAATCCTTTCGCCTATTTTAATAAGAGGAGTAAGCTACACTTTTTCCTTAACCAACTTTAAAACAAGCTAAGCGGTAATATTAATCGCTACCCTACCCCTAATAGTTAACTTTATTACACTATAAGCCGCCTAGAAGGAGATGCCGTAGACACTGTATACCTATTCCAACTAAGTATGGTAAAGGAACTAGTCACCATACTAGAAGCATTTTATGGCGACCTTAACTAAGTCGCCATATTATAAAGGAAACTAAATAGGATAATATAGGGTTCTAAGAACTTCCTATTATACTTTACTAAATTCCACTACTATGCTAAGGAGACTAGATAGAACAAACCCACTTTAATTAATTGCCTAGTAGAATTCTTAAACCCTAAACTAAAAGCATCTTTTATAGAAGTTAAACTACTAGGTACCATTACTACCTACGCCAATATTATTAATAGCCTGTATAACGATTTACTACGCCTTGCCCCAAAATATATACCTTAATGCTTTGCCCCCTAACCGTCTAAGACCCGTAAGGACCTAGACGCCATAAATATTAACGCTAAGACCCTTTTCTACGCCCTAAAGGGATCTGCTAAATAAGAGCAACGTATTAAATATGGCCTCTGTTTTAAGTGTGGAAGCAACACTTATATCTTTAGCTATTACTTTATCCCTTTCTAAAAGAATTTATAAACGGCTAATACTAGTAGCCGTTTACCACACCGATCCTTTAGTTACTAACCCTAATCTTTACCTAGTTCTAGCCCTATATCTAGTAAGCATTATTTATAAGGATAAAGTTATAACTAATATTCTATAGGAACCCCTTCCTACTTACCACTAAAAGGTATATATTAGAGTTAAGTTGCTCTTTAGGACAGCTATGTTATAGGATCTTATTAAATGCATTAGATGTTGCAAACCCTAACTTTTAGGATTATAGTATAACCGTTAACTGCCGTCTTTAGCAGAAGGGTTAATAGGCTAACACTTAAGTCCTAATTAACACGGGAGCTAGCGGCATAGGATTTATTAATAAGACCTTTATATAAAATAATGGGTTTACCCTAATACCCCTTAACCGGTATATTAACGTATTTAGATTTAATGGCAAACGTACTATCTTAGGCTATATTACTTTTATAGCGGCCCTAAGATTCTAATACCTAAATGATAAAGAACTAATTAGGCCTTTTGTTACCACCCTAGGTTACTTAGTAATCCTTAAACAACCCTTAATAAAGCTATATAAGGTAACCATTAATTGGGACAATTTAAGCTTCTATTTACCGCCTCCTATTACAAGCAGAAATGCCTTATAACTTGCTGCTTAGACCCTAAACTAAAATCTAAAAAAATCTACTAAGATCTACTAGTCTAAAATTTCCACTAACGTCCACCCTATATCTAAAAAGTCTACTTAATTCTACTAACCTAAGAATTTTACCAAATTTTACTAATATAAGATTTCCACTAACGTCTACTAAGAACCTGGAATTTATACTAGACTATATAAACTAACTCTAACTGCTGCACCCTAAACCAAGTAGAAGTTTAAGCTTAATATATAAAAGTACCAGAAGAACTAGTATTCTACTATAAAAAGGATACTTAAAGAACCTAAACCTAAATCTAATACTAACTCTATAGTAATAACCTAGCTAAATATAAGAAATATGTTAACCTTGTCCTAAAAGCCTTATATGGAGCTAGCCTATAATTAGATATAGACAAATAGAAGTTCTATAAAATAGAAGTTCTATACCTTAGACTTATTATTTCTATAAACAGTATATAAATGGATTTAAAGAAGATTAAAGCAATTATAAACTGGTAAGAACCTAAGAATATTAAGGACGTAAAAGCTTTTATAGGATTTACGAACTTCTACTAATGGTTTATTAATAACTTCTCCGCCCTGGTTTTACCCCTTATAGCTTTAACCTAAAAGGATAAAGCCTTTATCTTTAATAAGGAATGTAAAAAGGCCTTTACCTACTTAAAAGTTATATTTACTACTATACCTATACTCTAATACTTTAACCTAAACTAAAAGAGTATTATAGAAGCTAATTTATCTAACTATATTACTAAAGGCATTCTGTCATAGTATAATAAGGAAGAAGTACTGCACCCTATAGTATACTTCTTAAAATAACTAAGTTTAGCTAAATATAATTATAAGATCTATAATAAGGAATTATTGGCTATTATTAGATGTTTTAAATAATAGCGACCTAAACTAGAAGGCGCCGGATTTCTAATTAAGGTCCTTAATAACTATAAAAATCTATAGTACTTTACAACTATAAAACAGCTAAGTTATTATTAAGCCCGCTAGTTAGAATATCTATCTTATTTTTAATTCTTAATTATATACTGCCTAGGCGTTTAAGGTTAAAATCCTAATGCCCTAACTTAACGTTTATAAGACATACTAGCATAGAAAGAAGCGCGTACCTACTATAATTAAACCCTGCTTTACCCTAAGCTATTTAACCTTTTTGTTAAAGACATTATAATACACATCCTTAAAATATCTAATTAATTAATTAAACAGATAATAGTTAATGAATACCTAAATAAGAAGTTTATTTAAGAGACGCTTAAGCTAATCTAAGGTGGCATTAGACACTCTAAAAGGATTTCTCTAAGTAAATATAAAGCTTATAGAGACCGCTTATACTACAAGAACCGCCTAGTTGTATCTAACTATAATAAACTTAAGCTTAAGCTCCTTAAATATGTATATAACTTACTAGTAGCTAGTTACCCAGGCTAAGGAAAAACCCTAGAACTGCTCTAATAAGAATATTACTGGCTAAATATATATAATATAATATAAAGGTACATCTCTAGCTGCTATATCTACTGATAAGCTAAAGCTTTGCATAAGACATATAATGGCTTTCTAAAGCTACTACCTGTTCCAGACCAAAGATGGAAGAATATCTTAATTAACTTTATTGTTAAGCTCCCTATAAGTAAAGGCTGTATAAATATTATAGTAGTTATAGACCAACTATCTAAGATAAAACACTTAATTGCCTACCCTAATATGTTAGCGCCTACTGTTGCCTAACTATTCCTAAACCACATATGGAAACTCCATAGACTTTCTAAAATAATTATCTCTAATAAAGGCAGCTAGTTTATCTCTATATTCTAGAAAGAACTAACTACCTAACTCTACATTAAAGCACTGTTATTTATAGTATACTACTTAAAAATAGATAGTTAAACAGAATGTATAAATACTATAATATAACAGTACATTTAGATATACATGTTATATTTATAGAATAACTAGATAGACTGGCTTATATTTACTAAGTTTACTATAAATAACTCCGTCTTAGAAACTATAAAGGTCTCCTTATTCCTAGCTAATTACGGCTAGCATTTATAAATAGGTTTTAAACCCTTTAGTAATGTTTCTTACCTAGCTTATTATGCCTTATAAGTTATAGAAGTAAATAAATTTATAAAGAAGATAGAAAAACTATAAGAGTTCCTTACTAACAAAATAATATAGGCCTAATTTATCTATAAAGCCGTAGTAAATAAAAATTAAACCCCAGTACCAGCCTACTAAATTAGTAACTTTGTCTAGCTAGATATAAGAAATCTAAATATAAAATAACTTACTAAGAAACTTAATTGGAAGAATGCCGGCCTATATAAGGTTGAAAAGGTTGTCTTTCCTTATGCCTACTAACTAAAGCTCCCTAATACGGTTAAAATCCACCCTATATTCTATACGTTAGTCCCCTACCCTACCGCCTCTATATTAGATACCCTATCTAGATAAATTTAGGACTTTCCCCTACTAGTTAAAGTAGATAGTAAGGATAAGTACTTTATTAAAAGAGTTAATAATATTAAGTATAATAAACGGAAACGTAAATATATGTACCTTATAAAATAGAGAGGCTTTACTAGGCCTATATAGGAACCCATTAACTCTATAGGACTTATATAAGCTATAGAAGACTTTTATAAACTTTACCTAGAACTACTATAGCCCTATTTTACAGAAGCTTAAGTTTAAAGGGGGGGTGTTACGGACAGCTTAAGTACGATATTATGACTACTTGGAGAAGAGTTAGAGGAAGCTAGTTGGTTAATATAGGCACGGTCCAGGATGGATCCAGTGGAACCATGTGACGAGGAATGGTAACCGAGGTTATATAATGTAATCTGTGTAATCTGTATAATCTGTAAGATCTATAACAGAGCAAATAGAGTAAACAGAGTAGACAAAGCAAAGGTATTTCCTAGGCGTACGGTTGTGTATTTAAAGGACTATAGTCCCTATCTAGATAGTTCTCTTTTTATAGTAAATCTTAGAATACAATTGGAGTTAATCTGTTAGGCAACTACTCCACCAGTTGTTATTATATTGTTGACTTACTTATTTATACCTATATACCTAGCCTATTAATAGGACCTACTGTAGTTACTGTTATAAGGTTTTATTATATATTTACTACTAAGGTTACGGTATTAGAATATAAGAGAAGTCGAATAACATGCTACTAAAAGCACTAGTTATAACTACGGCGGCAACTACCTTAGAATTAAGAGACACTAGTATAATGGATACGGACTTATAGGTAGTTATAAGAGGTTAGTTACAGGAAATAGTTAACCACTTATTAGATAATAATAGGATACTTAAAGAATGCATTAATGGAATTAGAGTAGTAAAGGTTAAGTTACTATTAATTAAACGGTTCTTAGGAGAAAGGTTAAAATTTAAAGGGTTTCTTATATAAATATACTTTAAGGTCGTGTAAGAAGGAGTAAAATTAGCAATAGTAATGGACTAAGTGGTATATGCAGGGCTGTTCTTAACAGGAAGAGTACTTAAGTAGTTTAAACCTTACCTTACTAAAATATAAGTAAATGGTATAATAACTACTAACTAAGATATACGGTTTATATTTACTAGTTAGAACGGGTTTATAGAAAGACTAATATAGATATTTAGAGACCCGGAAGCATTAACAACAGCGGAATAAAAACTTTAGAACTTAGTATAACGTTCTTTAGCAATAGAGTATATAACATGGTTTTAGACACTTATAATATAGGTTAAGTAGAATAATAAGGCGCTTATAGCACAGTATAAATAGGGACTTAAGGCTAAAGTCTAGGACGTAATTATCTTAATAGAAGATGCAGAAAGTCTAAGAGACTTAATAGATTATTAATAAAGATTAAGAATAGAATCTATTAAAGGGAATAAGCTAAGAAAGGGTAAGATAGAGTTCTATAGTTATATAAGGCGTAGAGTATATAACGACAGATATAGAGTTAAAAACTATAGAATAGCGTAGAGCTAATAAACCTAAGCAGTACTAAAGAATTTAAGAGATAGATAAAGAAACCATAGAAACCTAAAGGTTAAGGATTAAGTAATTATAGAACTAAGGAGCAGAGGCTAAACTAGGAATCTTAGTAGCAGAAGATGTTTAGGCGGACTCTATAGTAAGAACAATAGTTTAAATTAGGAGCTTATATAAATCATAGAAAATAGGGTTATTTCGCTAGAGACTATAAAGGTGGTTAGAGTAACTATGCGGTAAAGGGCACTAGGTTGTTAGAGTATAATAACGCAAGTATAAGTGTATTATATAGGACTAAGGAGTATTTAATTAAGCACTTTATATTTTGTTATAATAACGCATGCTAAATTTATAAGGACGCTAAGTATGGCGTAAGCTATTAGCTATAAAAGCTAGAGTTAAGAGGACTTAAAGAAACTAAAGAGTTAGATAAAAAATAAGATTAACTCTATAAGCTAGATTAAGATATTATAGTAATATATAGATAAAGATTAGTAATAATAATAATAGAGTTAGAGTACTTATTAATTAATAGTAATAAGGGTAAATAGGAGGCTAACTGGGAGCACTTAAACCTTAATAACGCAATAGAAGTAGAGACTAAAACCACTATAAAACATAGATTAGTAACGGGTATTATAACACTATTAGATACGACATCTATTACTTTATAAAATAGAAGGAGTAATATTTAAAGATAATTAAGTAAGTAGACGACTGCTAGTGCTAGCTTACTACTTATAAAAGGCAAAAGGCCATAGGCTTAAGATTCTTAAGATAAGATAAGACACACCTAAGATTTACAAGAAGTAATAAGAAAGGCTTAAGTACCTATAACAGACAAAAACCAATAAAAAAGAGTAATGGCTTAGTTTAAAGATAAACAAATAAGTATAGGACGTAAGTTTAAGAACTATAAGTTTAAAGAATAAGTAAAAACACTAGTTCTAGGTAAATATAGTATTTAGCCTAAAGATTAAAAAGTTAATACTAAGATTAAGAAGTAAGACGACTTTAAAGATCTAGCTATAAGATGCAGAAAGTAAGAAACTATAGATAAGTTTAGAGTAAGAATTATTATATAGCAAGAGTAAAAACTAGACTAGAGATCTAGCGTAATAGGTTATATAAGGGATAGAGCACCTATATAAAGAGTTACTAATAGGCCTAAGGCAGAGATGCCTAGAGTAAAGTAGTTAAACAAACTAGAATAAGAAGAGGATTTAAGAATTCTAACTAGGTTTAAAGAAAGATATACCAAAGGATGTTATAACGTAGTAATAATAAGGTACTTTCTAATTGTCAGGAATATTTCAGGGAGGATTTTGTAGGATGGACCGCTGACACCTAGGCACTTGGCAATGTTAATATTGTTTAGGATTTTTAAGACTTCCTTTAGGAGAATAGAGTATTTGTCCCTATAGATGGGGGCATTATTAGAGACAATATTCAGGAGTAGGTCCTTAACGTAAAGGAAAAGCACAAATGGACTTTATAAGAGATTAAGCACCAAATACGCACTATAAAGAAGTTTAACTCTTAATAGAATCCTAATAACAAACAGCCACAATCAACACCTTTCTATAGTCCCCTACCAGCTACACAAGCATTTCCAGCCCGACCACTAGCTGCTCCGCCAATTCCACTAGCTATTCCAACTGCTGCACCACCAGTTGTCCCAATCGCTGCACTACTAGAGACGCTTTAACCTCCGCAGCAACCTCTGTAAGAATCTCCGCAGCAATCTTAGTAGCAAGCTCCACAAGAACTACCACAGACAACTTTAGGCTATTAAACACCTCAAGTTCCTCAGCCTTAAGTTCCTTAGGCTGCCGTATCTCAACCCATGCCTCAAGCTCCGTCCCACCAGAGATTCTCAACCTCGTTTAACTTAAGCGCTAAGACGTTTCCTCTAACCCCTACCATGACTAGATAACTAGCACAATAAGCCAAATTTGTAAATGATATCCTAACCTACCAGCAGCAAGCTTGACAAGAACCTCCATAGCAACCTCTATAGCAATCTCCGCAGCAATCTCCATAGCAATCTCCGTAACAACCTCCGCAATAACCTTTATCTTTAGTTCCCCAGTATCTACTAATTTAACACCACAGTGCATTTTCGGTCACGCTTAAAGATTATATTAGTAGCTCCTATTACAGCAAGATTACTGGAAAATCAGATGACTTAAGATCTGCAATTAGTACCACTATTCGCTCTTATAAGGCATAGCAATTCTACTTTAATAACTACCCTTAGCAGGAGCTTAATTACGGCGAATACGACAGTTATAATAACGGCCAGTACTGCACTGATTGCTCCTACAGATGAAGTGGGTATAGATAAGGCCGTGGCAGCTATAATAGACGCAGAGACTTTGGCTACCACAGAGGAGGCTCTTATAGAGGATTTAGTAGAGGTGGATTCTAGAATAGAGCCGGATATTAACAAGCTCCGTAACTCTATTTTAATGATATAGTTCCCTAGTTAATCTACCTAGGATTTCCTAGCAAGAAAGTATTACGTACTAAAAGGCAATTTGAGGTTATAATAGTTTAAGGTTTACTACTTAGTCAACCACCATTTCTTTAGTAAATTTGGGATAGCGAGACTTATATTACAATGGCAATAGTAAGTAAGAAGGATTAATATCTGTTATACTAGTTAAGCGGTTAGAATGGTATAGTCACATAGGTAACCTATAAAAGAAGAATTGCTAGTGTTGGGAATATATTACATATGGTTACGTGGTCACGTGTTGCCGCGACACTAGCGTAGCGAGGAGCCTTAAGCTCCTCGCCCTTCCTTATTAGAAGAAAACAATTGAACAATTATTATACTATCTATAAACTGTAGCTACGTGATATCACCTTATGTTACCAACACTGATTAGTGGTTAACTTCACTATTATACCATAGAACAGCTAGGTATTCCACTAAAAAGAGACAAGCTACTGTACCAGTACTACTTGTGCTAGAGGAAGCTGTTTTTTGAGGTCAGAACTGGTCCTAAACCTTAAATAGAACTCTTTTATGAATCTAAGGATTTAAAGGCTAGAACTAGTCCTAAGCCTTTCCAAGATTATAGATTCTTGCGTCTATTACGCAGAATAACATACTTTACAAGTCTTCGCAATTTAAGGCCAGAACTAGTCCTAAGCCCTATAATTGTAGATTCTCGTCTAAACACGTACTAAACAACAATTGACAATCCCTACACTAATAATGCCTCCTCTCCTACAACCTAATAACACTTCCCTTCCTCCGAAAACATGGCTACGATTACTTTAAATAACTGGAGAGATTCCTTACCACTAGGGGTAGCTGCGTACGCGAAACTTATCAATAAAGATTGGGACGAATTTTTTATTTTTAATACAACAACCTATACGGCAAAATAAGTTAATGGCTTCCTCCTATACCATATTCTCTTCTACCAAAGTAGACACTACGCCAATGTATAACTGTGGGAATATTTTAGAGAGGATTTTATAGGATGGACCGCTAACACCTAGGCACTTAGCAATGTTAATATTGTTTAGGATTTTTAAGACTTCCTTTAAAAGAATGGAGTATTTGTCCCTATAGATAGGAGCATTATTAGAGATAACATTTAGGAGCAGGTCCTTAACGTAAAGAAAGAGCACGAATGGACTTTATAAGAGATTAAGCACCAAATACGCACTATAAAGAAGTTTAACTCTTAATGGAATCCTAACAATAAATAGTTACAATTAACACCTTTCTATAGTCCCCTACTAGCTATATAAGCATCTCTAGCCTAACCACTAGCTGCTTCGCTAATTCCACTAGCTATTCTAACTGCTATACTACCAGTTGTCCCAATCGCTGCACCACTAGAGACGCTTCAACCTCTATAGCAACCTCTGCAAGAATCTCTGCAGCAATCTTAGCAGTAAGCTCTACAAGAACCACCATAGACAACCTTAGGCTATCAAACACCTCAAGTTTCTCAGCCTTAAGTTCCTTAGGCTGCCGTATCTCAATCTATACCTTAAGCTCCGTCCTACCAGAGATTCTTAACCTTGTTTAACTTAAGCGCCGAGACGTTTCCTCTAACCCCTACCACGACTAGATAACCAGCACAATAAGCCAAATCTATAAATAATATCCCAACCTACCAGCAGTAAGCTTGACAAGAACCTCCGTAGCAACCTCCGCAGCAATCTCCGCAGCAATCTCCGTAGCAATCTCCGCAACAACCTCCGCAATAACCTTTGTCTTTAGTTCTACAGTATCTACCAATTCAACACCACAGTGCATTTTCGGTCACGCTTAAAGATTATGCCAGTAGCTCCTATTACAGCAAGATTACTAGAAAATCAGATGACTTAAGATCTGCGATTAGTACTACTATTCGCTCTTATAAGGCACAGCAATTCTACTTCAATAACTACCCTCAGCAGGAGCTTAATTACGGCGAATACAACAGTTATAATAACGGCCAGTACTGCACTGATTGCTCCTACGGATAAAGTGGGTATAGATAAGGCCGTGGCAGCTATAATAGACGCAGAGGCTCTGGCTACCGCGGAGGAGGCTCTTATGGAGGATCTAGTAGAGGTGGATTCTAGAATAGAGCTGGATATTAACAAGCTCCGCAATTTTATTTTAACGATATAGTTCCCTAGTTAATCTACCCAGGATTTCCTAGCAAGAAAGTATCACGTACTAAAAGGCAATTTAAGGTTATAATAGTTTAAGGTTTACTACTTAGTTAACCACCATTTCTTTAGTAAATTTGGGATAGCGAGACTTATATTACAATAGTAATAGTAAGTAAGAAGGATTAATATCTGTTACACTAGTTAAGCGGTTAGAACGGCATAGTCACACAGGCAACCCACAAAAGAAGAATTGCTAGTGTTGGGAATATATCACGTGTGGTTATATAGTCACGTATTGCCGCGACACTAGTGTAGCGAGGAGCCTTAAGCTCCTCGCCCTTCCTTATCAGAAGAAAACAATTGAACAATTATTATACTATCTACGAACCGTAGCTACGTGATATCACCTTGTGTTACCAACACTAATAGATAGACTATATAAACTAAACCAGTTGTATAAAAAGTAGTATAGGTAAAGATATAATAATAAATAGGAAGACTTTTATATATAGCTAGATAAAAAAGTTGTCTAAGACTAACCTATTATAGAAAAACGCATAAGTCACATTAAAGGAGTATTAATTATAATATTAAGGAACCTAGAAGAAGGATCTAGGGACTAGAGAAGTAAGTAATAAATCTTAGTACTTATAATAGAGATACTAGCAGTTAAGACAACACGGTATAGGTTTAAACTTAAGAGTAAAGATAAGCTAAGAGTTAACCTAAAGCACCTAACGTATTATATACTATTGTGGATAGCTTATATAGATAATATATATAATATATATAGAGCACCCAAAGATAAGAACCGAAAGTACCTAGTAAGGATATATTAGGCACTAGAAGAGGAAAAGTTTAGAGATGCTAAGTATATATATAGATAGCACCTAGTAAAAGTGTAAAGCTAAGGGGACTTAATACTTTAACCAGGAAGATTCCTTATAGAAGAATGCCTAGATAAAAGACAGTAGTGGAATTATTTAGAGAATACTTGTCTATAGTATATAAAGGAAAAGAAATAAACTAAGTATTAGCCTAGAGAGAACTAAGTATAGATAGGATCTAGTAGCTAATAGTTAGGAAAAGGGGAGGCCTATAGAACTAGAGGGAACTAGTAGTAGAGCCTTAAACCCTTAAAGGAATTTAAGGACAATACCTAAATTTATAAGTTAAGTAGTAAGATTAACAGTTTAAAGTACTAATAGATAGTGGAGTAATAAGAAACTATATATTACTAATAGTAGTAGAAAGGATAGGGTTACTATATAGATAGAAGGAACATCTATATCCACTTATAACAATTTTAGGAGATTAAATAGCCTATAGAGAAGGCATTATTAATCTTAAAACAAGACCTATTTAGTTAACTATTAAAGGAAGACAGGTTAGAATGTCTTTTAATATCCTACTATTGGGAAAGGACGAGGCAATACTAGGAATGCCTTAGTTATAGAAATATAATCTAAAGATCGATTAGGTTACAGGTTAAGTTAATATTAGAGATACTTAACAACGTAAAATGCGATAATAAACTAAGTTAGTATAGTACTAGGTTAGAGCAATATATAAAGAGACTAAGCAAAGCTTAAGTTATATACTAAAGAGATACCACAAGTATAGTAAAAAGTTATAGTTACTAGAAAGCGAAAAGCTATTAAAGTATATAGTATAGGACTATAAGATAGAGTTGGAACCAGGAATAAGTCTAAGGTTCTTTTTAACCTATAAGCTTACTAAAACTGAGTTAGTAGCACTTAAGGGGTTTATCCAGGAGAACTTATAAAAGGGATATATTAGACTGTCGCAGTTATTAGTAGGATATCTAGTACTATTTATCCTAAAGAAAAACGGAAAACTTAGGATGTATATAGACTATAGATAGTTAAATAACATTACCAGGAAGGATAGGTATCCTTTACCCTTAATTAGCAAAATCTAAGACAGGATAGGTAATGCGCAAATCTTTATAAAGATAGATCTAAGATGGGCGTACTATTAGATTAGAATTAAGGAAGGCGATAAATAGAAGGCAGCTTTTAGGTTAAAGGAAGGACTATATAAACTATTAGTTATGTAATTTAGGCCTATAAACGCACCAGCAACGTTCCAGAAGCGAATTAACAGTATATTAGAAAAACACCTTAATAAGTTTATTATAGTATACCTTAACAATATTATTATCTACTTAGCGAGTAAGAAAGAACATGGAGAGTATATTAAGTGGGCCTTAAAGAGATTATAAGAAGAATAGATGCTAGTAGCAATTAAGAAATGCGAGTTCTTTATAAGAAAGACCAATTTTGTAGAATTTGTTATTAAACTAGGAAAAATTAGTATAGACCCAAAGAAAGTTAAAGCTATAGTAAATTAGCAAGAACTAGAGAATGTTACGCAGTTAAGGTCGTTCCTAGGGTTTTGTAATTACTATAGGAGGTTTATAGTATAATAGTTAAAGAGTATTAAGCTATTTATAAGACTAACAAAAAAGAAGGAACTATGGGTTTAGGTAGAGGAGTAAAAGAGACTATTTAAAGAACTAAAAGAGTTGTTTACCTAGGAACCAATCCTTAAGATCTACTAACTAAAGTTAGAAATAGTTGTTGAGATAGATGCATTAGACTTCGTACTAGGAGCATATTTGCTATAGAAGCATTAGGACGCATAGCATCTAGTGGCGTATTATAGTTAAAAGATAATACTACTAGAACTAAACTATGACATCTACAACAAGGAGTTATTAGGTATAATTATAGCACTTAAGGAATAGAGAGCATTCTTATAAGGTATAGAGAAACTATTTATAGTTAAAACGGATTATAAGAACCTAATAGGGTTCCTAATAACAAAAGAGCTAAATAGAAGGCAAGTTAGATGGGCGGAAATGCTTATAGAGTATTATTTTGAAATTTAGCGTACTAAGGGTACTAAAAACGAAAGAGTAGACGCACTTAGTAGAAAGGGGGAGTTGTAAAATAATAAAAAGCTATTAGGGGCTTTACTATAAAAGGATTAAGATGGATTAATTAGGTATAATTACCTAAAAATTACAGCAACTGGAGAAAGTTAGACCTATAAGTTACTAAAGAGTAATTAGACGCAGAAGATCTAAGATATATAGGTAGAGGATCTAGACTTAGAGTAATATAAGAATAGAGAAGCAACTTATGTTCCAAAGTTTATTGCAAAGGAGTTTATAAAAGAGTTTTATAAGGGAATAATATAAGAACACAACGGGTCTATAGGACTAGTATTAAGACTTTAAGAGGAGTATATTATTTAAGGAATCTAGGGACTAGCGAAATAAATTATAAAAGAATATCTAGATTGCTAAAGAAATAAACCAATAAGGTATAAGCTATATAGAGGGCTATAACCTATTAAAACACCAGAAAGACTATAGGAAGTTATATTATAGGACTTTATTATTAAGTTACTAAAGTTAAGAGATTCTATTATAGGATAAGATTATAACATAATCTTAGTAATAGTGGATAAGCTTATAAAGTAGGGATACTTTGTAGTATGCACAGAAGAGATATTAGCAGAAGATATCACTAGAATCTATATTAAGGAAGTATTTATAAGATATAGAGTACTAAGCAAGGTTATATTAGATAGAGATCTAAGATTTATAGTAGTATTCTAGGAGGTATTCTTAGTGGAACAAGGAGTTTGCGTAGTAACCTTAATAGCGTATTATTTGCAGACGGACGGATAAACGGAAAGATTAAACTAGACACTAGAACAGTATCTAAGGCATTATATTAATTACGCATAGAATAATTAGGTATCGTTATTACTAGTTATACAGTTTACATATAATGCAACACTATAAGAAGGAATAGGAACATCACTATTTAAGGCAAATTACGGGTATAAGCCAAGAACGTCGTTATTGCCATATTAAGTAAAGAAAACGAGTAGTATAGCTAAAGAAAGAATAGAGACGTTAATGAATTTTATATAGACCTTAAAGAAATAGCTAAACTAGTATAATAGAGAATAAAAAGGTACTATAATGCTAAGAGATCTAAGGGACTAGATCTTAAGGAGGGAGATAAAGTGTAGCTACTATATAAAAGTTTTAAGAGTTGATAACTAAGTAAGAAGTTAAACTATATTAGACTAGGACCTTTTAAAATTATAAAAAGAATTTTATTGGTTATATATAAGTTAAACCTACTAGCCAGGATAAAAATCTACCCTATATAGCATATTACAATGCTAGAGCCAGTATATGGGAATATTAAGCCACTAGTTTATAAGGCAGATATATATAGAGGATAAGAAGAGAACAAATAGCAAGTTTTAAAGATTGTTAGTTATAAGGACGTAGATAATAAAATATGGTATAAAGTAAAGTAGATAGGCTATAGTAAGACTACCTAGGAACTACTAAGCAACCTAGAGAACGCTATAGGAAAGGTATAGGAGTATTAGAAGAGAGTAGGTTAGGGAGTATTAAAAAAAAATTACCAAAGAATAAACTACCTAAGGGGAACTTAGGAGAAGCAACTACTAAGTTACTTAGAGTTGTTTCCGTCTCTAGAAATACTACCCTTTTATTACCTAGCTTAGACAAACCCTATTAAATAAGTTTCTACTTTTTAGAGCGAACCTTCTTACAAACCTTCTTAAGACGGATTAACTAAGTGGAAGCAGCAAGATAAGACTTAAGAGCCCGTTACTAAGTATTAGCAGCCTCTTGCTTAGCGTTATAAGAACGCTAGAGCTCTGCTAGAGCAACTAATAGCTTGTTATTGAGTTTCTTAGCGGTAGATTAAACATAAGACCCTATAATAAGTTACTTAGGGAACTTAAAGACTACTAAGAGTTATAGGACGCGTATATTTAGTGTTAGAAATAGAGCGAACGTTATAGGACAATTAAATATTTGCTTTAGTGCACTCTAAATAAGAGGACGGTTGTTAAGATAAAGGACTTACTAGCGCAACGTAGACTAATCCCTCTTTTACACAATAAGAATATGGAGACGGTATTATCTTACCTAGCGATAGTATGGCAGCTATAGTGCGAGCACGTTAAACGGTAGAAGAAGAAGAAGAAGCTTTAGGCATTATAAGTAAAGATATTAACTAGATTAATTAAGCGGACATTATACCTCTAGTAGACAACTTAGAGATATTAAAAATCTTTAAGGACGAAGATAAAGAGGAGGGAGATAGTGTTACGGATAGCTTAAGTACAATATTATAACTACTTGGAGAAGAGTTAGAGGAAGCTAGTTAGTTAATATAGGTATAGTCTAGGATAGATTTGGTGGAACTATATAACGAGGAATGGTAACTAAGGTTATGTAATATAATCTGTATAATCTGTGTAATCTGTAAGATCTATAATAGAGTGAATAGAGCAAACAGAGCAGATAGAGCGAAGGGATTTCTTAGGTGTATGGTTATGTATTTAAAGGACCACAATCCCTACCTAGATAGTTTTCTCTTTATAGTGAATCTTAGAATACAATTAGAGTTAATCTGTTGGGCAACCACTCCACCAGTTGTTATTACATTGTTAACTTACTTATTTATACCTATATACCTAGCCTATTGACAGGACCCACCGTAGTTACTACTACAAGGTTCCGTTATAGGGGGCGCTATTATAGAACATCTCTGTAATACCTTATATATATCTACCTATTTCTACTAACGTAGTAAGAAAAAACTAACCGTAAAATAGTAATCTAATAGCAATCTGCTGGCAATTTATAGCAATCTAACGGCAATTTACCGCATTCTGCTATATTCTGCTAAGTCTACTAAATCCTACTAAGTTCTACTAGGACCGCTACTTAAATCCTATTCTGCTCTGTGCATATATTAACCATGTAACTAAACTAATAATATATACCCTTTCTTCCCGTTTCCTTACTTTCTTTCCTTATATAATGTCTTAACTTTATCACATAGTTTATATACATAGCTTAATAATATCTACTTTGCTATATATTATCGTCACTTATACTTACTCCGTAATAGAGTTTCTATATATAATCTAGGAATAGTTGGGCAATAATAGGTATTAATATATTAGGATAAGCAATTAAGTATCTTATCTTAGATAGTTAGTTTATAACTACTATAATATTTATATAGCCTTTACTTACGGGGAGATTAATAATAAAGTTGATTAAGATATTCTTCTATCTTTAATCTGGAACAGGTAGTGGCTTTAAAAAGCTGTTATATATCTTATATAAAGCTTTAGCTTATTAGCAGGTATAGCAGCTAGAGACGTACCTTTATATTATATTGTATATATTTAGCCAGTAGTACTCCTATTAAAGTAGCTCTAGGGTTTTTCCTTAGCCTAGATAGCTGGCTACTAGTAGATTATATATATATTTAAGGAGTTTAAGCTTAAGCTTGTTATAGTTAGGTATAACTAGGCGATTCTAATAGTATAAGCGGTCTTTACAAGCTTTATATTTACTTAAAGAGATCCTTTTAGAGCGTCTAACGCCATCTTAAATTAGCTTAAGTATCTCTTAAATAAACTTACTATTTAGGTATTTATTAATTAGTTATTTTAAGGACGTATATTATAAGGTATTTAGCTAGGGGATTAAATAATTTAGGGCAAAGTAGGGTGTAATTATGGTAGGCACGCGCTTCTTCCTATATTGGCATGTCTTATAAATATTAGGTTAGGGTATTAGGTTTTTAACCTTAAACGCCTAAGCGGTATATAATTAAGAATTAAAAATAAGATAGATATTCTAACTAGTAGGGTAGCAACACCTCTCCTAACTTGAAAAATCGACTCTAAAAATAACCTTCTCTACCTTAACCTTAACAACACCTACATATGATCACAAGGCCGGTAAAATCGTCATTTTTAATAGAGATAACTTTGCAGACTAGAAGCGCACCTGCAAGGCAGCCCTAATTATGTTAGAGGGCTGGGATTTTGTTACTGGTACAGAGAACCTAAATTAAGTTAATTTAGCTAATGGAAGAAGAAGACGAGGGGAAGCAAATAAGATTATCTACAATTTAATAGGAGACGACCGTTAGGAAGAGATGCGTGCGATAATAAAGGCGTACGATATTTAAGGAATATGGGAAGGAATAAAGAAGTTTAATAAGGCTAATAACAAGGTCTATATCTCTAGACTCCATAGAGAGTTCTATAGCACTATATTTAACCCTATAAAGATGCGAATTGTTGAGTTCCTCCAAATACTTAATTGATTTAAGATTAATCTAGCCTTGACGCTTTAAGTACTTACTAATAACGATATTAAAGAGTAGCTTCTCTTGGCCCTTCTAAGCGATGCTATGTGGTAGAATGTGAAGACCTAGTGTCTATAAGACAAACAAGACCTTGAGAGCTGTATTACCCTTCTTTAGGAGCAAGAGACTGCTCTCCCTATATAAGTATAAAATGCAGTACTTGCACACGAGAGGAAAGACAAACCTAGGGGGAGAAGGGGAAACCGAGGTTGAGGTCAAATAAGGGGCAGAGGCCGTGCTGGTAGATTTAATTATTTCTTATTACGTTATTGCCATAGCTCATTGTCTTAAGTAAGCAAAGAGCCAAGATGACCAGAAAGAGATAAGTGCAGAGTATGCTATTAGAAAGGTTACTACTAGAAAGACTGTCCCCTACTTAAGCAATTTTAATTTAATAACGCCAGGAAGATAGATTAAGGTACTCCTAAGGCAGAGGAAGTAGGGAATGTAGCAATAGCTAAGGAAGAATTTGACAGTAATTTAATCTACCTTAACCCTAACCCTAAACGTGCTATGCTTATAACAACGTCTCTAGCTTGGGCTCTTGACTTAGGAGTAATTAAGCACTTTACTAGTAACTAATAACCTAACACACTTAAAGAGATGGAATACGCCATAATAGGTCCGTACTGCGAATAGGACTGTTGTCCCTGCTATAGGATATGGCTAAGCTTAGATTAGTACCCTAAAGCTAAAAGACGTCTGGCTTGTACCTTTATTTAAGTTAATTAAGCTAATCTTAGTAAGGACTCTTACTTAGGAAGGCTACTTAATTATATTTAACCCAGATAATTAAGCTACTAGCAAGCATAAATTAGGTATAATATTTAAGGCTATTATAAGGAACAACCTCTACGTACTATAAGAGCATTAGGAAGCATTTAATGCGATAATAAAAGCACATAATTTATAACCAAACGTTAGTAAAACAGATGCTAAGCTATAGCACCACCGAACTGGATATATAAATTATAGCGACCTATTTAAGTTATAGTACTCCTTACTAGGCATAAAGCTTAAGAAGAGAGTAGTACTAGTTAGTAAGAGTATATATAAAGCTTGTCTAGCTAGAAAGATGCAAGAAATACTAAACAAGAAGATAATTAAGCGCGAGAAGATACCTGGTTAAGGGCTATATCTAAACACTATAGGATGAACTGGTATATTAATTAGAGGTTATAACTACTCCCTACTAGCCCTAGACGACGCTATATAGTATACTTAGGTCGTTCCTCTTAAAACCCTCTAAACCAAAGAGGTACTACTATATATTAAAGAGATTATCGTAAGGGCAGAGAGGTTCACTGGTAATAAAGCTGCATGGATTTAAGCGGATAATGGAAAGGGGGAGTTTGGCTGCAGATTTTAAGACGAACTAATACCCTAGGGTATTAACTTTAAACCTTGTCCGCCATACAAGTACTTATACAATGGCGCAATCGAGCGCGCAATTTACACAGTCGACTGCAAAATAAGGTCACTTCTATTTTAAGGAAATATACTAGTTAAACTCTAGTGCTATGCAGTTAAGCATGCTGTTTGGATTAAGAATTAAGTACCTACCTTAGCACTTCCATTTAACAATAAGTATAGTGGTGCTATTATACCCTATAAGGCATATACCTAATAAGTTCCTAACTTAAAGAATCTAGTTGTCTTTAGGTATTACGCTAATCCAATTAATACGCTTAAGAAACACCCTAGGAAGTATAATTTAAGAATAAAACCTAACTACGTTTTTATCAGATTAAAAGGGAGTAGTTAATTTAAGATAATAAACCTACATCGGGAAAATATTCGCAGGATAAGATTTAAGTAGACTTTAATTTTCGCGTTTCGCGTAATTAACATGTAATTTAACTAACTCGATACGCAATTAACTAACTTAATACGCAATTAACTAACTTAACACGTAATTTAACTAACTTAATATGCAATTGACCAACTTAATATATAATTTAACTAACTTAACATATAATTAACTAACTTAACACGCAATTTAACTAACTTAATATATAATTAACTAACTTAACACGCAATTCAACTAACTTAATATATAATTAACTAACTTAACACGCAATTCAACTAACTTAACATATAATTAACTAACTTAACACGCAATTTAACTAACTTAACATGCAATTAACTAACTTAACACGCAATTTAACTAACTTAATATACAATTAATTAACTTAATAACTTTAAAAGCTAACTATATATTTCTTAACATGCAATTAACCTACTTAGCAACTTTAAAAGGTAACTATATATTTCTTAACATACAATTAAGGTAAAGTTATATGCTATATATTTAACTATTATATATTATCTAATATAATCTTATACAATCTTATATAGTTTTATTACTTGGAGGCTCTGTATAAGGCTCTACGCGAGGCT
>Ga0307507_10004526_pt1 | contig 24434 bp, 5 predicted proteins | sample 7_EM_MG_FD_207223 | JGI IMG/M metagenome (GOLD analysis project Ga0307507, IMG submission 207223) | Populus trichocarpa ectomycorrhiza microbial communities from riparian zone in the Pacific Northwest, United States - 7_EM | ecosystem: Host-associated > Plants > Roots > Unclassified | place...
CGCTACCCTAGTTATGACCGTTTGGAACTTTTGTTAGTTGTTTACCACCAAATTAGCATTTCGGCTAGTTTTGATTTTCCAAACGGTCATAACTAGGGTAGCGGTCAAAACCCCGTTAACCACGTTAACCACGTTATTTAATAAGCTATATTTAAATTTTTATAAAATTCTATATAAAGGTTATTAAGTTATAGGTGGTCTAAAAAGGTATATTTGGGCATATTATGGTGAGGAAAAACCGTGCATTGAGTGGTACCGTGCACGGAGTGGGGCGGACTCCTATCAAGGGAGACGCGCCGATAGGTTGATTCTCGTCAAGGTATTCGATCAAGGTATCGGTGTATTATCTGTCGATATTCTCGTAATTCTTAGGACAGGTTGTCGTCAAATGGTAGACGTGTTCAGGTGTTGTCGGGATATTTGAAGGTACGCTGTAAAGTCGACAGGCGTATTCGAATACTTATATTTGATCAAGGATATCGCTGTAAGTAGCAGATATCTAGGATCGATTGAGGACTCGTAGGAATGCCGTTGTGACTTGGTATATTGAATCGTTGTCGGAGGTATCAAAAGAGGTATCGAGAGGGTACGTGTCGATATTTCGATTCTTGTTGGAGTTGAAAGTATCAAAGAAAGAGTGCGCTTCGATATTCGAGCATAGTCGTATGAGGGTAAGCTGTCATGTAGCGTTCGATTCAATGAAATGCTATTAGAGAGCAGATTCGCATATTATCGTTCGAAGAGGGCTGCCGTCGAGTGGTAGGCAGTTTGAGGGTAGTTAACGAATGGTATCAAGGGTATGTATCGGGAGGTACGTATCGATATTTCGATTCTTGTCACAACTAGCAAGACATGCTTTCGTAACGGTAGGCTGTCTCGTTCGTAGAAGGTCGTACGAAAGGCTATTAAGAGGAAGCGCGTCGATAGTTCGTAAGAGGTCGTAGAGATAAATAGGCTCATCTGCAGAGCTGTTGGAGAGTGCCATAAATTGGAATGATTCTCCTGATCTGTTCTCCTAATTAAGAGTGCCATAAATTACTCAAATTCTCCCCCAGGTTCCTAGTACCCTGTACGTAGGACTGTAATGCTTGCAGATGTATTCGGCCGTAAGATTGAGGGACTATCTAGGTCGATAGTGATGCTCGGGTCGATTAGATACGGTGGTTGTCAATGAGAACTCGACGGGTGTCTATAAGGGCGTTCATAGACAAGTCGGAGAGTCGTGTTGTAGGCATATTGGCGCGACAGGTTATCGGGTTTGCTTTTAAATTATGTTCGGGCCGCATTTGAATCGCCTTTAGATCGCAGGCGTATCGGCGCGATCGTTCGGTTAATTAGACTGTAGGTATATTGGCACAGTCGGTAATCGAGTTTGGGGGTTTGGGGTAGCGGTACAGTGCTAGTAAGTCCTTCCTAATTGATTTCGTCTCTCCTCGTACGGCTCAGTATCAATTGGGGTGGTTATTGCAGCGTAGTCTGGGTATCCATCAATGTCGTTCATCGTAGCGTTATGGCTGAGTCTCAATTGACTTCGTTCTCCACAGCACTAGGGTGAGTCTTAACCGGGGTCGTTTTTGCAGCTTGTACAACTCCGTATCAGTTGAAAAGGTTAGGGGGGTGAGATATTCTAAAGCCTTCCTAGGCACGTGTTCTTGGCCATTGAAGTTGGCATTTGATCGCAACCACAGGAGACCTTCTAGCTGCGCGTTGTCGACGCGTTGAGCTAGGGGTGTTCAACGCGAGTCCTTGAGGACCTACGGAACGGGGTGGGATATTATCCAGGCCTTCCCAGGTGAGGGAAAAGGGAGGTCTGAATATAACGCGTTGACGCGTTGTTGCAGACGAGGTCCCTGGGGTTTGGGTGAGCTTAGTATAATGTGACGGGCTCGTACAAATGCTTCTGAACCGAAGCTTGTAGATTGCTACCATATAAGAATACTAAGCTGAGGAGAAGAAGAAGAGGAAAGGAGGCTCTAGGGGGTAATATACACGGTACGGGCGAACTCCGGATATTGCGCCAAGCCAGCTGCAGGGGACGGTGCCCTAGCACCGTCACACTTATTTACCCTATACGTAACTCTTAATATAATAATACCATTAGTATTATAACACGCTCGGCCGAATAAATGGTATCGTATTAAAGAGATTTTACTATAGTACCGCAATATTATGCCCCTCTAAAAAGGCCTATTTTTAGTCTTTATTAGGAATAAGATTAAACTAAGCTATAAAATGTAAGAATAGGGTAACCGTAGGTCGTATAGAAACACTAAGGTAGAAAGAGTAACTGCTTAATAAGAAATCTAACTAATTAGATAACTTTAATTATATAGTTAAAGTTTTAGGACATGTAAAGATCTTGCGTAATACGTAAATTTAAGTAACTATATATTATAATAAGCTCTGTTTTTGCTTATATTAGGGCCTTAAGATATTCTTATTCCTATACTTTTCTAATAGCTTATTATCTTTACTATACTAGTATTCTATTTATTTATCTAAGTACTTTAGGGATTTAGACGCGTTAGGGTATTAGTAATAAAACTCTTTAAGCTTTTAGGGGTAGCCTATAAAATTCTAAATAGGGTACTAAGTTAGGTCTAAGTCGTAGCCTTTCTAACTAATATAGTACTTTAGCCTTCTTTTTATAAGTTTATAGACTAGTATTTTTTTAACTTCCTACTTATCTTTGCCGTTAACCTTGATTAGTAATAGGGGCGGGTTAATCTGTCCTGGTAGAGAGTCTATAGCGGCCTTCTACAGCTTATCTAGTAAATAGACAAGATAGGCTTTAATTAAGTCTAGGAGCTTGACCTTATATAAGTTGCCAATCTTCAATTATCTCATTGCCCTAACTGGGTCCATCTGCTTTGCACCACTCGCAATGGCGCTCCCAGACTGGCTGTGGCTGCATGATCATGGGGTCTGGAGAAGAGGGAGTCTGGCGAAGCAGATTGCGTATTGGTTGCACTGGGGGATGATTCTTCTAGGAGCGTTTGTGTGTGGGTGGGACATGGTGTGGTGACGGAGACTAAGGGGGCGTATGCAAGCGGACTAATTGGTCGGTTCATTTTCTCCTTCTCTACCTTTACCGTTCAGCTAGCCATGGGCGACCCTAACTAACATATTGCAGGCTCGGCCTTCTCGTGCGCAGATAACTCGAACTCGACGTCTTAGATGTCTATAATTATTACTAATATATCCTCCAATCAAATCGCTACAAGCTTGGATGTCGATTGCTGCTTCGGCATAATTGACTCGCCCTCTGCCCCTTCCCTTCATCATCAGGAAATGCCCACGTCTCATCGCTCCCGATATGCAGTCCCATGGCCATCCCGCTCGCCTGGTGCCAGAGTAGATGACAATGTAACATCCAGATCCCCGGATTATCTGCTAAAAATCGAAGTACTGCGTAGCCGTGTCGAGGGATGAAGACCGTGTCTTTCTTCACCGGGTTGGCTAGGTTAAATTTCCCACCTGGTGGAAGAGCTAAAGAGAAAGGGTTGTAGGATCCCCACCCGAAGTCGGCAGCATAGGTTGCTAGAACGTAAAAGTCGTAGCCATGAAGGTGGAAAGGATGGCCTCCATCGTCGAGGTTATTAATTACGATATCAACCCATACAGGACCAGCCGATGTGAAGATGTAGGGTATGAATTGATTGTCATCCCATGCTGTTCGTGGAAGCGATATTACAGGCTGCGGCGGGTTGGACTGAGGCTTGTAAGATGTGTGGTTCATAAACCCATGGGGAATGTTAGAGAGACGCGCGAGTTTCAAGGTTGTTGTGTAGATCACGAGGGTCTTGTTAGCAGTAAGCGGGAAGTGTTGGTGTCCTGATGATACTTCTGGAAGTGCTCGCTGGATATCTATTGAGGCTTGGATACCCGGTGGAGCTGGTTCTGCAGGCTTAGAAGATGGCGGGGACGGTGTGACTAGCGTGACGGGAAATGCTTGTGTCTTGGAAAGTGCTGAATTAGGGTAGCGAAAGCTTTCATCGTCGAGAACAACTTGTAGCATGGCAAGCTGATTCCGAGAGGATAGCCAGGTCACCACTATATCAACTCTCTCTCCAGGATGAAGAACTCCAACGGCGCGAGCAGTGCCCGTTTTGACTGAATGGCCTCCATCAACTTCAATTGCAGTCTGAGCTGCTTCGTCAATTCGTACCGTGATCCCAGAAAGCGAACTAGTATTGATGATGCGGTAACGGTACCGTCTGGTTGGATCGATTAAGGCGCCCGGAGTTTGTTCTTCATCAAGCTGAAGACAATCAACAGGCCTCGCAGGAACTGCAAGAGAACAATTGTAAGAACCCAAGCCATTGATAATCATTGAGTCTGGTACGGGCTCCATGCCAAAGGACCCAGCTCGCATATACCACTTGAGAACGTCGTCGGCCGGGCGATGATACCAGTCACCAATCAGAAGCAGGCGCTCTTCATCATATTCAATTCTATGGCTATTGGCAGCGTCCTGAGATACAGGGTTATGTACAATCAAGCCTCCGTAGAGGCCATCCGCTCTTTGAACTTGTTGGTGAGCATGGTACCAAAAGGTGCCATGCTGTTCGTCGGAAATGGTGATTTGATATGTGAAGGATGCGCCAGGAGCAATTGGACATTGGGTCAATCCGTCGGCGCCATCAAACTCATTCTGGCCTCTCATGTGCAAGCCATGCCAGTGTATTGAAAGCCCTTCATCTTCTAAGGTATTCTCGATACGGATGATGAGTGTATCGCCCGAACGCGCCTCAAGGGTAGGACCGGGGAACTGGTCGTTGATGAGATAAACGCGTTTGGCGACGCCATCTGGACGCCTGAGGGCAGCTGTGATGATCCAATTATGATGGAATGTTTTTGGTGGGCGAGAGTTGTGGTCTTGCGGGTTTAAAATGATATCCAGCCCGCGACGCATCTCGGCAGGGAGCTGGGTTGGAGTAGATTTAGATAGTGGTAAGGGAGAGTTAAGGGAGCCATGGCGAAGGTAAAAAAGCGAAGCAGCAGAAGATAGTACAAGGGCAACGATAAGGAGGAAGAGGGCGTTCACGGGTTTGCGAAGACGATGAGGTGTGGAAGGTAATGACGGTGTTGATGGCGCGTAAGCTTCCGAGGTAGTGCCGGTGAGCACTAGTTGGCTAGTCCTCCTTCTCAACTCAATTATGCCATCCATTTCGGTAGGAGCTCTGTGGGTGGCAGCGTGTATTCATGCTCGTTCATATTTTCTCCATAGTGGTTGTGCACCCAATAGGCATAGGTAAAGGCGAATGGCTAGATTAGAGCGACTTGAGCAAGATGCAGGTACGAGTAAAGAGGAAAAGGCTGCCAAGGACTGCGGAAAGCTGCCAAGGAATGCGGGAGTCCACGGCTTACGGTGTATCGCTAATCATAGTATCCGAGCCATCACGTGGTACGATGTTGTACAATAGTATCGGCCCACTGCAGTTCTCTCGGTCGGCCTTTGCGTCGGACCTGCAGCAACCCGACAAGCTCCACAAACAGGCAATGCCTCGTCACCGTTCTTCCCATAGGTGCCCTGTCTCCCCTTCCTGCCTTCCTTCCTTTCTTCCCTCCTTCTTTTCCTAGCCCTCCTTCCCTTTCCGCCGGGCAAACCTTGAAGCTGCAGGTGCTGCTCAGGTGTTCAAGTGCCCGGGTAAGGTGCCGAAGTACCAGGTGCACCAATCCTTCCTCCAACGTGCGAAAGCCACAACTCCCATTCACACACTATCCACCCACCGCTACTCGTCCACCACTCATCTGCCCCACCACTCTCCCCCTCTCCCCTTCATCCGCCCGCCATTCAACTCTCTTCCCGCCCGCTATAGAGCTTCTATTCTCTATCCAGAAGGTCCACTGCGCTAATTTGGTAGCTCGATTGATTACCTTTCCCAGCCCTAAAATACTTCCACCTTCATGTATTCAAGATGAACCCCTCCACCACCCGGAGGGCAATTATTCTGCTGCTCCTTGCATCTTTCTTGACCCTGGCCATCTTCGCCGCTATGCTGCTCAAGCACTCGCTATTCGCCTCATCCCTCGGCGTCCTACTTTCTTTAACTCCCCACACTACTGCCGGCTCAATAAAAGACATCAATCATGTCGTGTTGTTCATGCAAGAAAATAGAGCTTTCGATCATGTTTGTAACATCTTTTCTTTCCCCACTCGTCGTCTCCGCACTTTATCTTCTTAACTCCAGCTTTATCCTTTCAGTATTTTGGCACCATGGCTGGAATTCGCGGCTTCTCCGACCCCAATGTGCAAATCAACCCCGGCAATCTTCCTGTTTGGTATCAGCCTGTCAACTCATCAATCACCAACGCCACCGACTATCTTCTTCCCTGGTACTTGAACTATCTTGGCGGAAACTGGTCTGCTGCTACCCAATGCATGGTTGCCGGGGACAATGGATGGAATGGTGAGCCATCGCACCCTTCAGATCCGAGAAACTCACCTGAATCTGACCATCATTTCTCAAAAGACAACCATGCTGCCCTAAACGGAGATTTGAACAATAAATGGACGCTGAATAACACGCCTTGGAGCTGGGGTCATTTTAGTCGCCAAGAACTCCCTGTTCATTTCGGAATCGCAGAAGGCTGGACAATTGGTGATATGTATCAAGTAGGTCCAAACCCACGTCAGCATAGCAAACGCCTAAACTATTCAGGAATCTGTCATTGCCTCAACAAACCCAAATCGAGTGTCCTGGGCAAGTGGCTCTATCAATGCACCAGGCTCTCCTCAATCGCCTGATGAGGGTGGAGTAACTATTGACAATAACGCAAGTACCACATCCGAGTTGTGTTTCGCAGATATTAACTATCTAATAGGAAGTCCCGGGCTGTGAGGCCGATCATTTAAACTGCTACCCACTCAAATGGAAGACTACACCTGAATTTTATCAAGAAGCTGGTGTCACGTGGCAAGTATACCAGAACCTAGACAATTTTGATGATAACCCCTTAGCATGGTTTTCCCAATACCAGACAGCACTGCCGTGGACCCCCTTGGCCACTCGTGGAGTCTCCTTCCTGAAAAGCTTGGATACTTTCTACGCGGATGCAATGGCTGGCTCATTACCTCAAATATCGTACATTATTGGTCCGGCTGAGCTGAGTGAACACCCACCTTACCAACCAAAGGATGGTGCATGGCTTCAACAACAGATTGTAAATGCAGTCACCACGGGGAAATCATATAAAGATACCGTTCTCATTATCAGCTATGACGGTTTGTCAGCCAACAGACACGCTCCTATTGATAACTGACATGAAAATCCAGAAACCGGTGGCTTCGGAGACCATGTCACGCCGTATCATTCCCCGCAAGGCACTGCCGGCGAGTGGATGCAGGATCCTTACGGCAAGTTTGGCCAAGTCTACACGGGACCTGGATTTCGACTTCCCTTTTACATCGTATCGCCGTGGACCCGGGGCGGCAACGTGTTTACCGAGCATGCTGACCACATCTCTCAAATCAAATTTGTTGAGCAATGGCTTGGCGCGAAAGGCTACAATGTTACAACCGATCAAATCCCGTCATGGAGAAGAGCACACATGTCAGACCTAGTGAAAGCCTTCGATTTCTCCACCGTAAGCCCGTTTCATCAATTTTCCCAAATTATCCTTCGCCTGACAAACTTGGTATAGCCTGATTTTTCTCTTCCCAAGATCCCTGCCGCCGAGACCCCAAATCAGATATTAGGCACCTACAATGGATACGCCGTATGCGAAGCCACGTACCCCACGCAACGACCTCCGCCTCCCTATGGCAACCAAACCCCGGCTAATTCTCTAATTTCCGAAGAAGGATTCAAAGCCGTACGCGGCCAGCTTACTGAGGGCCGCTACCTCGTTTTCGAGGCGTTTGGCTTCGCCCTAACGAATAACGGTGGCGTGTTAGGCGCCTCCAAAGCGTCACCCCGCCATGATGCTAAAGCACAAAGATGGGTAATCCATGAAAAGGAGGCCGGAGGTGATAGCTTTACTGTGAGCAGCGCTATTGATGGAAAATTTATTGGGGCGGGCTTAAAGTTGGTTAGTGGAGGTGATGGTGCGCAGACGCTCGAATTTACCGATATGGGTAATGGGAAGGGTTACAGTATAAAAACTAATGGTAAATATTTTGGACTTGGTATGGACGGAAAGGTTGGGATAGGTGGGAGTCGGATTGGGTTCTCAATATTCAGTGTGACCTATAATAACTGAGGAGCTGGATGGAGATTAAGCAGCCCGTCTCAATTTAATGTCTTCCTAAAGTTTTACGATATGAGAGGTGTTGCGGAACGAACCCCGGCGTGCGAGCGTACCTGACGTCGCTACTCCGAATAAACTGCCCCGAATCAGCTCCAATGTGTCAAGTCCTGGAGCGTTGAAAATAGCTTTAAATTTAAGTAAATAATATTTTTATAGCTACTACATTCCTTTTTACTAAATCCATATGCTAATTTAGCTATAAATATAGTAAAATTAAATATAATATATCGCGGATACTAAAGGGGGGAGATATTAGAGCCTATATAGTGTTAGCGACTCGGTCAATCGAGGCACGAGCACGGCAAGAGGGTCGCGCAAGCCTGTACGATTGGATTGTCTATAAACGAGGATCCAAAGCTAGAGAAAGGAAAGGGGAAGAATGGAAGCACCGCTCCAAGCTATATACAATCCTCTGGTCATGTAATGGCAACTTGCTATTATGTAACGGTAAGTTGCAGTAATCTAACGGTAATTTACTAGTACCGTTTTTTACTAGCGCTGTAATATTACCCCCCCCTCTAAAAAAGCCTACCCTTAGGCTTTATATATCTGTATTATATCTATAGGGTATTCTTATCTATATGCTTAATAGGTAGCTTATTATCTTTACTATACTAGCACTTTATCTACTTGTCTAGATACTTTAGAGGTCCTAGCTTATTAGGGTATTAGTTATAGAATTTTTTAAGCTTCTAGGGGCAACCTATAAAGTTCTAGGTAGGGTACTAGGTTAGGTCTAGATTGTAGCCTTTTTATTAGATATAGTATTTCAGCGTTTCTTATACTAGTTTATAGGCTAGTATTTTATTAACTTCCTATTTATTATCACCATTAACTTAAATTAGCAGTAGAGGCTTATTCTTTTATTTAGGTAGTGGGTTATTTATAGCTTTCTATAGCTTATCTAGTAAGAAAATAGGGTAGACTTTAATTAAGTCTAGGAGTTTAACCTTGTATAAGTTGCCTTCCTTATTAAGGATTTTATATAGTCCTGCTATCTTATAGTCTAGCTTATAGCTAGGCCGTTCTATCTTTTAGTTCTTTATTATAACCTAGACCTTATTGCCTATAGTAAAGTTAGGCTTACGCCTATGCTTATTTGCCTACTATTCTATTAATTTCTAGGCCTTCTTTAGGTTCTTATAGGCTACCATCTATACTTCTTCTAAGCGTCTAGCATACTGCTGTGCTTCCTTATAAGATAGTTTTTTACGTATAGTCTGTAGTCCTTCTGGTCTCTCCTAGTCAAAGCTTATATAGGGTAAGTATCCTATTTCTAACTAAATAGGTGCAAACCCTATAGAGTTATAGGGTAGGATTGCCTAGGCGTAGTTTATTATAGGTAGTAGTTTACTCTAGTTATCCTAAAAGTAATTAATAAAGGGCCGGAGTCTCTGGTCTAAGTATTAATTTATAATTTCTGTCTAACCATTTATTTAGGGGTAGTATGCTATAGAGAGCTTTAGCCTAATACTTAGGATTTAGGTAAACTTGTTCTAAAAGGCTAATATAAACTACGGCTTATAGTTGGATATAATAGTATCTAGTAGTCCGTAAATTTGGTAGATATAGTAGATATATAGTTAGGCCGCCTCTTTAGCATTAATATTCTTATAATAGGGGATTAAGAATAGGTGCTTGCCAAAGCGGTTAACTAAGATTATAACCATATTATATTTATCGCGGTCTGTAGGTAACTTATAAAAGTCTATAAAAATATACTACTAGGGGCGTTCTGGTATTAGGAGTGGCTTTAATAGCCCTAGGGTCTTATCTTGTGGGATTATAAACCTATAGCAGTTATTGTAGTTCTGTATATAGCGGTTAATATCTATAACCATTCTGGGCTAGTAATAGCGGTTACTAATAATTCTATAGGTCTTATTTTTTCTAGGGTGGGCTATAGAGACCTAAGTATATACTTTAGTAATAAGCTAAGTCCGTAAATTTTGTTTTTTTGCCACTACTAGCCATTCCTAGTGCTTAAGCAGTCCGTTTTTAAGGAACTATGGGCTAGTAGCATTCTTTACCTTTTTACGGTACTCCTGTAGAGAAGGGGCTATATGGTTTACCTATAGCAGTTTATTAATAAGGTCCAGTTTTGTAGTATTAATAGGGCATATCTTGGCCTTTGTGAGGTCTATATTTAGTTCTACCTATATTTAGGGGTTAAGGTGCTCTAGTTATAGCAGCATCTAGGTCTATAATGTAATCTTTATAGCAATCTAGTTATCTAGGTCTTGTTTGCGTCTTATAAGGGTATCTGCATAGTTAGTTGCGCCTAGCCTATATATAATTAGGAAGTAAAACTAAGACAGAATCTTTACCTAGTGTACCTGCTAGGCTGTCAGGGCCTTTATTATTATAAAGTATTCTAAGGCCTTATAATCTAAAACCACCTTAATAGGCTTAGGGGTCCCTTTTAGCTATATATATTAGTGCTAAAAGCTAGAGATAATAGCCAGCATTTCTTTGTTATAGATGTAGTAGTTTAGCTTAGCATCTATTATAGTCTTTAAATAGTATATAATAGGGTGCCATTCTCCGTCTAGTTGCTTTTAGGAAAAAATACTAGCTATTACACCGTCTAAGGCATTAGTTTATAGCATTAAGGGCCGTTCTGGGTTAAAGTGGGCAAGTAGGGGGGCTAATACTAGCCGTTTTTTAAGCTTATTAAAGGCCTGCCTATATATAGTGTTAAAGTAGAAGGGCTGGTCTTTCCTAGTAAGATAGTTAAGGGGCTAGGTAATTCTGCTATAGTTCTTAATAAAGCGTTAGTAGAAGTTATAGAAACCTAGAAATAATTATACCCCCTTTACAGTCCGTGGGGGTGTCTACTAGTTAATTATAGCCGTTTTTTCCAGGTCTGCCTTAATTCTGTTTATACTAATAATAAACCCTAGGTACTTAGTGCGCTTAACACTAAATTCTAACTTCCTAATATTGGCCTAGAGGCTAGCTTTATAGAGCCATTATAGAACTTTATAAATATGCTCCTTATATTCCAGTTTATTCTCTAAGTAAATTATAATATTATCTAGGTAAGCTATGCAGAAGTTATTAAGGTAGTTAAAGAGTATATTATTTATATACTGTTAGTATATAGCTAGTCTATTAGTTAGTCCAAAAGGTAGTACTTTATGTTTATATAATCCGTAGCGGGTCTAAAATATAGTAAGATTTTTAGATCTAGGGTCTATCCTAATTTAGTAAAAGGCCTGGCGGATATTAAGTTTTGTAAAAATCTTAGCCTTACTTATATGGGCTAGTGTTTTTTTAAGTAAGGGTAGCGGATATTAGTCTTTTTGGGTTATATAGTTTAGTTTATAGTAGTTAATATAGAAATAAAGTCTGCTATTTGGCTTTTTAGTAAAGAGAATAGGTAAGGTAAAGGGGACTTAGCTAGGCTCAATAAAGCCCTTATTAAGGTTATTAATAATATACTACTTAGTGGCCTATAGCTTGTTGGTAGATTTGTAACGGAACCTTGTAGCAGGAACTACGGTGGGTCCTATTATTAGGCTAGGTATATAGGTAAGAACAAATTAACAACGTAATAATAACTAGTGGAGTGGTTGCCTAATAGATTAACTCTAATTGTATTCTAAGATTTACTATAAGGAAAGAACTATCTATAGTAGGGACTAAGGTCCTTTAAATACACAACCGTACTCCTAAGAAATCCTCCCTTATACATAAGGTACGTGTTGTCTATATTAAACGTAACATCCCTCTTATTTAACATAGTTAATATATTTAACGCCACGTAACCTTGGTTACTATTCCTTGTTATATAGTTCCACCGGCTCTATTTTAGACTGTGCCTATATTAACTAACTAGCTTCCTCCAACTCTTCTCTAAGTAGTTATAACATTATACTTAAGCTGTCTGTAATACTATCTCCCTCCTCTTTATTTTTGTTCTTAAAGATCCCTAATATCTCCAAGTCGTCTACTAGAGGTATAATGTCCGTTTAATCAGTCTGGTTAATATCCTTACTTATTATACCTAAAGCATCTTCTTCTTTTTCTTGGGTGGAGCGTCGCCTGCGTACTATCTCTTTAATACTATTACTTAGTAAAGTGATGGCGATTCCTTGCTCTAGGTGCGCGAAAGAGGGGTTAATCTATATTGCGCTAGTAAGTCCTTTATCTTAATAACCCTCCTTTTATTCTAAGTGCACTAAAGCAAACGTTTAATCGTCCTACGACGTTCGCTCTGTTTCTAACGCTAAGTGTGCGCGTTCTATAACTTTTAACAGTCTTTAAGTTCCCTAAGTAACCTATTATAGGGTCTTGTGTTTAATCTACCGCTGCGAAACTTAATAGTGAGCTAGCCTTAGCGTTGCTTAAGGTTTAATGTACCTTAGAAGAGTCCGCACGCGTCCTTAAAGCCCAACGTCTAGCTTATGCTCGTCTTTAACGTCTTAAACGTGTTTGTAAGAAGGTTCGTTCCAAAGAGTAGAAATTTATTTAATAGGGTCTGTCTAAGCTAGGTAATAAAAGGGTAGAGCTTTTAGAAAAGGAAATAACTCTAAATAACATAGTAGTTGCTCCTTATAGGTCCCCCTTAGGTGACTCGTCCTTTGGCGATCCTTTTTTAATACTACCTAACCTGCTTTCTTCTAATACTCCTTTACCTTTCCTATAGCGTTCTTTAAGTTGCTTAGTAGTTCCTAGGTAGTCTTACTATAGCCTATTTACTTTACTTTATACTACGTTTTATTATCTACGTCCTTATAACTAATGATCTTTAAAACTTGCTATTTATCCTCTTCCTGTCCTCTATATGTGTCTGCTTTATACACTAGTGGTTTAACGTCTCCGTGTGCTAGTTCTAGCATTGCAATATATTATATAGGGTAGATCTTCATTTTGGCTAGTAGCTTTAACTTATATATAACCGATAAAATTCTTTCCGTGACTTTAAAAGGTCCTAGTCTAATATAGTCCAACTTCTTACTTAGTCATCAACTCTTGAAATTTTTATGTAGTAGCTATACTTTATCTCTCCTCTTAAGATCTGGTCCCTTAGATCTCTTAGCATTATAGTACCTTTTTATTTGTTCTTATACTAGTTTAGCTATCTCCTTAAGGTTTGTATAAAGATTTATTAACGTCTCCGTTTTTTGCTTAGCTGTGCTACTCGTCTTCTTTGCTTAATGTGGCGATAATAATGTTCTTAGTTTATATCCGTAATTTGCCTTAAATGGTAATATCCCTATTCTTTCTTATGGTGTTGTATTATATATAAACTGTATAACTAGTAATAACGATACCCAATTATTCTATACGTGGTTGATATAATGTCTTAGATACTGTTCTAGTGTCTAGTTTAGTCTTTCCGTTTATCCGTCTGTCTGCGGATAATACGCTATAGAGGTTACTACGCAAACTCCTTATTCTGCTAGAAATACTTTTTAAAATACTGCTATAAATCTTAGATCTCTATCTAATATAATCTTATCTAGTGCTTTATGTCTTGCAAATACTTCCTTTATATAGATTCTAGCGACATCTTCTACTGATATTTCTTCTGTATACGCTATAAAGTATCCCTACTTTATTAGCTTATCCACTATTACTAAAATCGCGTTATAATCTTGTCCCATAATAGGATCTTTTGACTTTAGTAGTTTAATAATAAAGTCCTATAATATAACTTCCTATAGTCTTTCTAGTATTTTAACAGGTTGTAGCCCTCTATATAGCTTATGCCTTGTTAGTTTGTTCCTTTAGTAATCTAGATATTCCTTTATAACTTATCTTGCTAGTCCCCAGATTCCTTAAATAATGTACTTCTCTTAAAGTCTTAATACTAGTCCTATAGACCCATTATGTCCTTATATTATTCCCTTATGGAATTCCTTAATAAATTCTTCTATAATAGACTTAGGCATATATATTGCTTCTCTGTTTTTATATTGCTCTAAGTCTAGATCCTCTACCTATGCTTTTTAGATCTTCTGTGTCCAATTACTCTCTGGTAATTTATGGACTTAACTTTCCTTAGTTGTTATAATCCTTAGGTAATTATACCTAATTACTCTATCTTTATCCTTCCGCAACAAAACTCCTAACGGCTTTTTATTACTTTATAGTTCAGCTTTTCTGCTTAGAGCGTCTGCTCGTGCATTGTCTGTACCTTTAGTATACTAAATTTCAAAATAGTATTCTATAAGCATTTCCGCCTATCTAACCTGTCTTTAGTTAAGTTTCTTTGTCGTTAGGAATCCTATAAGGTTCTTATAGTCTATCTTAACCACAAACGGTTTCTCTATGCCTTATAAGAAAGCTCTCCATTTTTTAAATGCTGTAACTATGCCTAGCAACTCCTTGTTGTAAATATTGTAGTTTAACTCTAGTGGTATTATCTTCTAACTATAGTATGCTACTAAATGCTATGCGTCTTAGTGCTTCTATAGTAAATACGCTCTTAGTGCAAAGTCTAATATATCTGTCTTAATAACCGTGTCTAACTTTGGTTAATAGATCTTAAGGATTGGTTCCTAGGTAAACAACTCCTTAAGTTCCTAGAACAGCTTCTTCTACTTACTACCTTAAACCTACAGTTCCTCTTTCTTTATTAGCCTTGTGAATAGCTCAATGCTTTTTAACTACTGTGCTATAAACCTCCTATAGTAGTTGCAAAACCCTAGAAATGATCTTAACTGTATAATATTCTCTAGTTCTTGCCAGCTTACTATAGCTTCGACTTTCTTTAGGTCTATACTAATTTTTCCTAGTTTAATAATAAATCCTACGAAATTAGTCTTCCTTGTGAAGAACTTGTATTTCTTAATTGCTACTGGTATCTGTTCTTCTTATAGTCTCTTTAAGACCTACTTAACGTGTTCTCTATATTCTTCCTTACTTATTAAGTAGATGATAATATTGTTAAGATATGCCATAATAAACTTATTAAGGTGTTCTCTTAATACACTATTAATTTGCTTCTGGAATGTTACTAGTGCGTTTATAAGCCCGAATTGTATAACTAATGGTTTGTATAGTTCTTCCTTTGACCTAAAAGCTGCCTTCTATTTATCGCCTTCCTTAATTCTAATCTAATGGTACGCCCATCTTAGATCTACCTTTGTAAAGATTTGCGCATTGCCTATCCTGTCTTAGATTTCGCTAATTAAGGGTAAAGGATACCTGTCCTTTCTAGTAATGCTATTTAACTGTCTATAGTCTATACACATCCTAAGTTTTCCGTTTTTCTTTAGGATGAATAGTACTGGATATTCTACTAATAACTATAACGGTCTAATATATCCCTTTTATAAGTTCTCCTGGATAAACTCCTTAAGCGCTACTAACTCTGTTTTAGTAAGCTTATAGATTAGAAAGAACTTTAGACTTATTCCTTCTTCTAATTCTATTTTATAGTCCCATGCTGTATACTTTAACAGCTTTTCACTTTCTAGTGACCATAACTTTTTACTATACTTGTGGTATCTCTTTGGTACGTAACTTAAGCCTTACTTAGTCTCTTTATATATTGCTCTAACTTGGTACTATACCAACTTAGCTTGCTGTCACACTTTACGTTATTAAGTATCCTTAATATTGACCTAACCTATAACCCAATTAATCTTTGGATTGTATTTCTATAACTAAGGCATTCCTAGTATTACCTTGTCCTATCCTAATGGTAGGATATTAAAAGACATTTTCACTAGTCTCCCTTTAATAGTTAACTAAATAGGTCCTATTTTAAGATTAATAATGCCTCCTTTATAGGCTATCTGATCTCCTAAAATTGTTATAAGTGGATATAGGTGTTCCTTTTGTCTATATAGTAACCCTATCCTTTCTACTACCTTTGGTAATATGTGGTTTCTTATTACTCTACTATCTACTAATGCCTTAAACTATTGATCTTGCCACTTAACTTATAAATTTAGGTGTTGCCCTTAAATTCCTTTAAGGGTCTAAGGCTCTAACACTAGTTCCCTCTGGTTCTATACGCCTCCCCTTTTCCTAACTATTAGCTGCTAGATCCTGTTTATACTTAGTCTAACTTAGGCTAATACTTAGTTTATTTCTTTTCCTCTATATACTATAGATAAGTGTTCTCTAGGCACTCCCACTACTATTATCTATTTAGGCATTCTTCTATAAGGAATCTTCCTGGTTAAAGTATTAAGTCTCCCTAACCTTATACTTCTACCGGGTGCTATCTATATATATACTTGGCGTCCCTAAACCGCTTTTCCTCTAGTGCCTAATATATCCTTACTAGGTACTTCCGGTTCCTATCTTTTAGTGCTCTATATATATTGCACGTGTTATCCATATAAGCTATCCACGATAGTATATAATGCGCTACATATTTTAGGTTAACTCTTAGTTTGTCTTTATTTTTAAGTTTAAACCTATACCTAGTTAACCTAACCACTAGTATCTCTGCTATAGGTACTAAGATTTATTATTCGCTTCTCTAGTCCCTAAATCCTTCTTTTAGGTTCCTTAATATTATAATTAACGCTCCTTTAATATAACTTATACGTTTTTCCGTAATAGGTTGGTCTTAGACTACCTTTTTGTCTAGCTATATATAAAAGTCTTCCTATTTATTATTATGTTGTTGCCTATACCACTTTCCGTATAACTAGTTTAGTGTGTATGGTTTATCTATTAGAAAGTACCTTATTATTACTATATTGTAATATCCTTTAGTATGTCTTTCTTTAAACCTAGTTAGGATGTTTAGATCCTCTTCTTATTCTAATTCTTCTAACCACTTTGCCCTAGATGTCCCTATACTTGGCCTATTAGTAATTCTTTATATAGGTGCTCTGTCCCTTCTATAGTTTAATATGCTAGATTTCTGGTCTAGTTTCTGTTCTTACTATGTAATAATTCTTATCCTAAACTTATCTATAGTTTCTTGTTTTCTGCGTCTTGTAGCTAGATCTTAGAAGTTGTCTTGCTTCTTAATCCTTATATTAACTGTTTAATCTTTAGACTGAACACTATGTTTATTTGGAATTACTATAGACCTTATTCGTTTTTTAAAATCTTAGCTTTCTATTAACGTTCTTATTTGTTCCCTAAACTTGCAGTTCTTGAACTTGCGTCCTATACTTATTTGTTTACTACTAAACTAAGTTACTGCCCTTTCCTATCAGTTTTCGTCCGTTGTGGGTCCTTAGGTGTGTCTTATTTTATCTTAAGAATCTTAAGCGTCTTATATCTCTTCTTGAGAATCTTAAGCCTGTGGCCTTTTACCTTTATTTAGTAATAAGCTAGCACTAGTAGTTGCCTACTTGCTTAGTTTCTTCTAAACGTTACTCCTATTATCTTATAAAGTAATGGAAATCGTATCTAATGGTGTTATAATACCCGTTACTAAACCTTATTCTGTGATGGTCTTAGTCTCTACTTCTATTTTGACTTCTCTAAGGTCTATATACTCCTAGTAAGCTGCCTTTGTTGCCTTATTGTTAATAAATGCTTTGCCTATGTTAAACTTATTATCTTTAATGTCTAATCTATGAGCTAGTTTATTGGTTCCTCTAAACTTAGGTAATAATGGCTCCTATAGCTAATAGCTTGCGCCGTACTTAGCGTCCTTATGAATTTGGCATGCGTTATTGTAATAATACGTAAAACTGTTAATTAAACATTCTTTTGTTCCTTACAGTGCACCATTGTCCCTCTGTACGTACGTGCTATCTATTAGTCTCGTTCCTTTTACCATATGGTTACTCTAACTACCTCTATAATCTCTAGTAAAATAACCTTATTTTCTATAATTTATGCAAGCTCTATCTCTAAACTACTAATTTTGCTATAAAGTCCGCCTAAATATCTTCTACTACTAAGATCCCTAGTTTGGCCTCTACTCCTTAGTCCTTTAATTACTAGATCCTTAACCTCTGGGTTTCTATAGTTTCTTTTCCCACCTTTAGGTTTCTTTGGTACTGCTTAGGTCCATTAGCTCTGCGCCATTCCATAGTTTTTAACTCTATGTTGGTCGTTGCGTACTCTGCGCCTTATACAACTATAGAACTCTATCTTGCCCTCTCTTAGCTTGTTCCCTTTAATAGATCCTATTATTAATCTTTATTAACTGATCTATTAAGTCTTATAGACTTTCCGTATCTTCTATTAGGATGATCGCGTCCTAGACTTTAGCCTTAAGTCCTTATTTATACTGTGCTATAAGCGCCTTGTTGTTCCACTTAACCTATATAGCTAACGTTTGAAACTGTGTGGTATACTTAATTACTAAAGTGCGTTGTACTAAGTTCTAAAGCTTTCATTTTACTGTGGTTGTGGCCTCTGGGTCTCTAAATATCTGCGTTAACCATTCCGCAAACCCGTTCTAACTGGCGAATATGTACCGTACATCCTAGTTAGTAGTTATTATGCTATTAGCCTATATCTCCATAAGATATGGTTTAAACCACTTAAGTGCTCTCCCTATTAGGAACAATCCTGCATAGGCTACTTGATTTAACGATGTTACTAACTTTACTCCTTCCTACACAACCTTAAAGTGCATTTGCGTAAGAAACCCTTTAAGCTTTAACTTCTCTCCTAAGAATCGTTTAATGGAAGGTAATTTAACCTTTACTGCTCTAATTCCATTAATACGTTCTTTAAGTATCCTACTATTGTCCTATAAGTGATTAATTATTTCCTATAACTAACCTCTTATAATTAACTGAGAATCCGTATCTGCTATACTAGTATCTCCTCCTAAGCCTGAGGTTGTGGCTACTGTTGATGGCATCGCGACTAGTGCTTTAGGTGGCATATTATTTGACCTTATTTAATACCATAACCTTGGTAGTGAATGTGTAACGGAACCTTGTAGTAGGAACTACAGTAGGTCCTATTATTGGGCTAGGTATATAGGTAAGAACAAATTAATAACATAATAATAACTGGTAGAGTGGTTGCCTAATAGATTAACTCCAATTGTATTCTAAGATTTACTATAAGGAAAGAACTATCTATAGTAGGGACTAAGGTCCTTTAAATATACAACCGTACTCCTAAGAAATCCTCCCTTATATGTAAGGTACGTGTTATCTGTATTAAACATAACGTCCCTCTTATTTAACACAGTTAATATGTTCAACGCTATATAACCTCAGTTACTATTCCTCGTCACATGGTTCTACTGGCTCCATTCTAGACCGTGCCTATATCAACTAACTAGCTTCCTCCGACTCTTCTCCAAGTAGTCGTAACATCGTACTTAAGCCGTTTGTAACAAGATTGCTAGCGGAGGGGGCTATAACTAAGGGTGTTTTTTTTGTTGGGCTTAATCTTAATCTTGTGGTTATATGGTTAGTAAGGCGGGAGTATATTAGATACTACCTTAGAGAACATATCCTTAAATTCCTAGTATTATTAGGGTAGTTTTTATTCCACTAGCTCCTTATCTATAAGCTTACTTTCCCTACTAAGCTAGTTATAGGCTAGGGCTTCCTTGTCTTTAATTATCCGGTTAATTTTGTATAAGCTAGTTATAAAGGTAATAGTATTGGGCCGTTTTAAGTTCTGGTAGAACCCTATAGTACTAATATAGCAGATATTAACTGGTAGGAGGTTTATAGGTTTCTTTATAGATGTTCTATAGACCATATTTTGTAGTAGAGGGTTTACAACCCTTCTTAGCTCCTGTTCTATTTTCCATAAGTTATCCTTTTAGTTTATATATTTAGTATAGCGCCTAATATTCCTTGCTGTTCTTTATAGCTATATAGGGCCTAAGCTAGCTAGCTTATTACTAACTTCCTAGGTTTCTAGTGCCGGTAGTGCAATATTAGTAGTTTGGGGACGGCGTAGTATATAGACCTGTTGTAAATTAAGCTATATATCTTTCTTAAAGGCCTAGTCCCTATATATAGCATTAGCCTAGTAAATGGTGTCTATCTATAGCCGTATAAGATTTTCTATTATAATGCTGATTTCCTTTATAAAAGAAGGTATTAGGGGTAGGGTTTTAGGCCAGACAAGCTATCTACTCTATATATTAAGCTATAAGCCTAAATAGGCTAGCTATTTTCTTCTTAAGATTATATTGTGGCTTCCTAGGTCCGTAATAAGAAAGGGGATATTATACTACCTTTATCTATCTACACAGAGGTAAATTTATAAGATAGTTATAATAGGTGGTCTTATCTATCCGTTATACCCGCAAATAGGAATTAGTTTAGGCAGTTCTTTAAGGGGTGCATTTAAAAAGTTAGCCAGCTTTACAGCACACTATATATCTATTAAGGTGAAGGCATTTGCTCTAGAGTTAGCCAAAGTAGAGGTTAAAACTTAATATCTATTACGGAATAAAGTATAAGGGATAGTGCAGCTTTTTCTACTAACTAGCCAACCCAGATTAATATATAACATGTTAATTCCTTTTAACCCTAAAAAGGAGTCTTGCTCTAAGGTTTCTCTTTTTCTAACTCTATACTATTCTCCTAAATTAATAGGACCTTGTTTATCTTTGCCGCTATTAGGCAGTTTTTTATAAAGTGGTTTTTCTAGCTATATAAAAAGCAGGCTCCTTAATTACTAAGGGCTTATTTATAGGGGTTGCTATATATAGGCCAAGTCTATACCGGGCCTATAGTAGGACTAGCTATATAACTAGTTGCTAGATTAACAGCAGGCTAAACAGTTAGTGCTATAGGAGTTGCAGCCCGTACTAGGGCACTATTAGCTGTTCTTATATTACTTATAGTCTAGTTTAAAGGGTTTCTAGCTTTATACCACTTAGTTTATACCTTAATTTAATAGAGGCCTTAATTAATAGCTAGGCAGTGGTCCGTAAGTACCTTTAGCATCTATATAGTAGTAAAAACTGGCAGTACGGCGCGCTGTAGGTCCAGGGTAAGCTTGTTAAAGAGGTTTAGTATTAGATCTTTATAGGGGATTCGGGCTTAGCTAGCTAGGTACAGAAAGCAAGTCTAAAAGGCTAAGAAGGTCTCCATTATTTTTATATTAAGGGCTTTATAATTAAGGCAGGCGTTTTATATCTTAAAGGGGTCTTTATAAATAGAAGATAGATAGTTAATTATCTCTTCTTTAGAGAGGAAGGGGTCCGCCAAGTCCTAGGTATATCGCGGACGTAGATATATCTATGCGTCACTACCAGTACGGCTAAAGACGTAGGCCATTTTGGCTTAAGTAGTAGGGAAATAGTCTATATTAACTTTAAGCTTGTTTTACAGTTAAAGCTTCTAATTATTAAATATAGGGTTAGTTCTGTCTGTAAGCAATATAGGGTCTATAACCTTTGCGGACTATAACAATGCTAATGCTGTATATTAGGCTAGGGCCTTAAGGACTATAATAAGTCTCTAGGTATCTAATAACTTCTTAAAGGGTATAGGGGTATCTCTAGTTTTAAGCAGCTCTTAAAGTTATTTGATTTTAGTATTAGCTGCTATAAGTTCTTCCTAGGGGGTCAAGACGGCAACTATTTTACTATTAGAGGTATTTATAGGTCCTATAGCAGCTTTGCCAGCTGCTGTATTTCTTGGCATGGTGGTAGGGGTATTAGGTAATTTCTAGTATTTATTTATTTCCTAGGGGTTCTAGTCTATGCGTGTCCTATTCTTAGGTTTCGCGTTCTATTTATGTTCTTTTGGTTCTTGGGGGTTTGTCCTGTCCTTATGGTCCTAGTAATGTCCTTAAAGTCCTATTCTATATCCTTGTCCTATTCGTGGCCTTGTGGATATATTTAAGTTCCTTCTTAGGAAGAAAGAGTAGAGACGAGCTTTAGATAATATTAGCAACTTAGTTAATTAAGGCATAAGCATAGCAAGAGGGTCGCGCAAGCCTATACGATTAGATTGTCTATAAACGAGGATCCAAAGCTAGAGAAAGGAAAGGGGAAGAACAGAAGCACCGCTTGAAGCTATATATAATCCTCTGGTCACGTGATGGCAACTTGCCATTATATAATGGCAAGTTGCGGCAATCTAACGGCAATTTGCCAGTACTGTTTTTCACCAACGCCGTAACATATAGGCTATAGAGGTATAGGAGAAGTAAAAAAGAAGTAAATAATAAAGAAAAAAGGGTAGTAAAAGAGTAGCTTAAATAAATAGTCCTTAAGCTTTAATTGTTTTTTTAGTCCCCTTTTTTTAACTCTTTTTTTCTATTTTATTTTTTACTTACTTTTGAACTTTACTAGTATCTCCGCTAGTATCTCTACTCGAAGGGTCTTAATAGGCGTAGTGCACGCAACCTGATGCGCATATGCATAAGGCGACCTATAGGAGGGTCTTAATAGGCGTGGTGCTCGCAACCTAATGCATACATATGGGGGAGGCTATAGGGGAAACACAGGCCAGTCGGACAAGGACTCAACAGTTAAAGACATAGACCAGCTTATAAAAGGGGGGGACACAAGCTTGGTTAGTAGGAGAGGGGAGAGTAGGTCGTCTAGTATGGGACCTGGTATCTCTACGGCCCCTCTCCTACAAGACACGGTTGGCCTGTTATAAGGAGACTCTTATAGGTAACGCGAAACGGGAACTGGCAGCAGTATAGGGTGTTGCGCCCCTATATTACTACTAGCCTCCTACGGGGCGTAGTGCGTAGTAGCCACTGCTGACTCTAAGGACCTTACCCTTTAGCTGGGCCCTGACCCTTAGTGCACCTGGTAGGCAGGCAGGATCACGTCCTGGCTAGAGAGACTACTACATAGCTTAAGAGAACGGATGCGCGTGTCGGTATACCAATAGACGGAACCGTTCGCCTCTAGGGCGGTACGCCGGTAAGGTATGCTTAAGAAGCAAACAGGAGTTACTTAGGCAGGGGAGGCTTTTAGTCCGGGCCTTAACTATAGAAGGTACCCAAGGCTTCTATATTGCAGGATACAGCCACGACGCCCTTATAGGATTACGCCAGTAGGCATGTAAGAAGGGAGTTGCAACCCCTAGAAGCGGCAGCTTATGCCTATGCCGGCGGAAACAATAAAGAAAGGCGTAAAACTAGAGGCTATAGAAGGCTCCCAAGCCGTGCAAAAGCATACTAACTCTGGGAGGAGATTCTTATATAGACCGCTAGGGGGCGGTCTAGTACTTAGGTTAACCCCATTATAAAATATCCAAAAGAATGGTAAAACCCCCTATTAATTGGTAGTGGCAGCCAACTGCTTATGGAAAGCCCCCTAAGCCTTTAGGCCTAGGTAACTGGGACTAAATACTAGAAAACTAGGGTAGAGGCCTAGATAAGCAGGCATGTTAAACTCTACTATATAACTACCTGAAGCGAACGGCCACAGCACTGCTTGAGAAGGAAGCCAATATTCCCCCCCTACAACTATATATTGAAGCCGCTGCAATGCAAAGGGCGCAAAGTGAACGCAACTCTAATGTTATAAAGTATATCAAGACATGCCTAAATAAACTATGGAGGGACCCTAGGGCGCCTTATAGGAGAACAAACCAACAACCCTAAAGTAGGGAAGAGATATTAGAGAAACAGGTAAAGAAAGCAGAAGAAGAATAGTGCTGCATTAGGGCCCAGGCCTATATAGAGGAGGAAGGGAGACGCGTAAAAGGCTAGCAAAGACAACAGTAAGAAAGAGAAAGGAGCCAAAGTAGAGCATAAAAGAACACTAGGAAACCATCTTCCGTAATATAATACTGGTTGGACCAACGCTGGAGAGGTGTATAGGAGTTAAAGGTATAGAGGCTAACTTAGGCAAGAGAAACCCAAGCTATGGCATAGTTAACGCCATAGGGGGTGAACACTTAAGAGCTCCAAGAAGGCCTAACAAAGGCAAAAAATATAATAGCAACACTCTTAAGAACAGGGATAATAGGACTAAAAGATTAGCTCTACTAGGTAGGTGTCCTAGTAGGTAGCCCGAGATGCAAATATAGCTGGCCAAGATAGACACTAAAACACGTAATACTGTTATGCCCCCTACGCACCAACTAAGAAGCTATGCTCTTAGTAGCTGGCATAGAGAACTATAACATACTACTCTTAATATAAAAAGGTCTTAAGGCGGTTACCCAGTGGCTTATTAGCTAAAATGTGCTAGACCAGTTTCGGGTTGCAAAGGAAATGGTAATAGAAGGCAAAGGGGCAAGCAATAGGCGCCCCCTAATGACTCTACAGTAGTAGAGCAAAGTTTGCGATACTAGCGCGTCCGTAGGCTTGTTACGGCAGCAGTGGTTCCCAAGGAGGTCAAAAAG
>Ga0307507_10004527_pt1 | contig 24434 bp, 24 predicted proteins | sample 7_EM_MG_FD_207223 | JGI IMG/M metagenome (GOLD analysis project Ga0307507, IMG submission 207223) | Populus trichocarpa ectomycorrhiza microbial communities from riparian zone in the Pacific Northwest, United States - 7_EM | ecosystem: Host-associated > Plants > Roots > Unclassified | place...
TCCACCAAGGGGGGTTATGGTCCCCCTGGTCCTCCTGGTTTATCCTGATTCACCCTGGTCCACATTTTTGGTAAAATTTCAAAAAGTCTGGATCAGAATGGATTGGAGTGGACCAGGTGGACCACGGGGACCACAATCCCCCTTGGTGGACCAGGAGCATTCAGGACCACCTTGGACCACGCTCCCACATTTTCCTGATGCCCGTGCACTGTGGGGGGTGGTCGCCCTCCACCTCCTCCTCCAGCTCCGGCACTTGGTCCCGGGGTTGGGTTTGAACGCTTGCCTTTCACTTGACCCATCAAGGAAGTGAACGCATCCGTCAACTCGTCTATGTGACTTTCCTGTCTTTCTCTGGCTTCTCTCTTGGCCTCTAATTCGGCCATCATAGCCTTGAGTATTCTTTCGTGGTTCTGTAGTTCACGTTGATGGAGAGCTTTTGTATCTAGAAGTTCCTGTCCCAATTGTTCATCCCTGCGCCTTGCCGCTGCTCCTTCTGCTTGTATGGTTTGGTGGAGGTGTGATGTCACCCACTCATGCTGGGTTTCACAGTTGTCTTCTCCATCCATCCTACCACTGACTCTTTTCAGCGCTTTCTGTAGCCCCTTTGTTGCCACCTCCACCTGTACCATGGTGGTATCTATTTGTTCCAGCTCCGTTCCTATATATCTGACCCCTGTCATTATTTCTCTTTTGACTTTTCCCAGTTCCCGTACCAAATGTTGGATCGGGGGTGGAAGTGATTAGAATGCTAGGTGTTCCGGGTCAATACTTTTGGCTAGATCATTCTCGTACAGGTGTAGACTTCGGTTGATGCGGTCAAATCGTCTCGTCATTTCGGGAGATTATAGGACTTCTCCTGGGGTCTGATCTCGTTGGGACTGGGACTGACTCATCGCCGTGTGGTGGAAGAGTCCAGGTGGCAGAGCTAGAGATAGCCTAGTATTGGGGGATCTGGCGATTCTTGTGTCTTGTGATGTCACCGTTGGAGCTTGAGACTGGGAGAGTTCATCTGTCTCCATGGGATCTGCTCCTGCTCCTTCGGGATTATATCTTGACATGTTTGGAGTAGGTAAGTGATTCTTATCTTGAGTGATAGAACGAGTTTTATTGCGAGTGAAAGTAGATCGGAGTAAGGTTTAATAAGTTGATCAAGTTGGGATTCGTGATCGATTGCGCACTTGTGTCTCGGTAATGTAGAAAATAACAACATACTGTTTTGGGGTTAGTAATATTCTCAGAGCAAGCGAATATAGTAAGCTCGTTCGTGGGTACTTCGGTGATTACGTCTAGGGAGACGATAGTCAAAGTAGAAATATGAAGTAGGTAAAACGATAAATGGTGGTTAATGTGTATATATTGTTAAGGTCTCTTCTCTGTTCCTTCATGATCATCTAACTACCGGGGCTCTTGCCCACTACTTATACCTGTTTCCAGGGTACTTCATACACCTATAATTCTTAAGCACCTCTTGTACTTTCATGAACTCTCATGAATGTGCGAACACAATTTGACCCTGACAATTCGCACACCACTTCGTCTTTAATCATAGCTAAGGTAATTGCGTCCAATTACTTGTTCTCGATCTTTAAGCCATATCCACTTAGTCTCTATATGTAGCCTGGCTCACTATCATTCCAGTCATTCCTTCCAGTCATGTTGTGATTAACATTTCTCATGCCGGGTAATCATATGCTTACCTCTTACATATCAGACTACATATATCGGTCAGCTTAACTTTGAAGCGCCATTACTTCTTGTCCAAGCGTTCAAACTTCGCCATATGACTTCCTACTTATAGAGATTCATTTCTTCTAAAGGAGTTGGCAAAAACCGCTCTGTCGCAGTGCTCGTGCCGATGCCTGGAGACTGATTTGCAATCCGAGTATAGTAATAATAACTATGAGGGGTATGTGGGTCGAACACGTTACCTCCAGTAAAACAGTCAAAGACTGTTCCGATAGGCCACGATGTACGGTGTTATGAGTAGGGTCTTCGTTCCTTATGTCTTTGGTGAGCGGATGCAACTTTCCAGGTGACGTGTAGTGACCTATTGTCCCAACGTTGGGGCTGGAGCGGGGTGTTGCTTGGTCTTTTTTAGAGGTTTGTGCGCGGAGGTAGTGTAACTTGTCCCCCTTATTCTCCTGGGAGCTCTGTGCCTAACAGGAGTCTCCCTCGAGTGTATATGTCACGAATTGATCTAATATAGCTGGCATAACCTGCTTACTGAGCACCAGCATCCTCAAGATCATATGATACTTCAATTCCTCCCTGTTGAACTACTAAGGCAACTCAAAAATACTCGTTGTAGTGTTCCAAGAAAGCGACGTTTATGCCATCCACCTTGCACATTGCACAGATGCCCTACACTCAGGAACCAGGGGAGTTGCAATGATTGGATTTGGGTCCAGGCTGGTACTGAAGAGAAGTATGGTACGCTGAGAGGCCATCTGCCAGTAAAACTCGTAGTGCTCTTCAAAATCATGGACTACACCTATGAGAATGCTGTGCGTCGGGTCGCGGTTGTTCAGATATTGAGTGCAGTCAACTCAGGATTCCCCTCACACCTACATAGCCTTGTTACAGTGCAAATGAGGGAGGATGCTGGAGAGTTTATAGTAGTTAATGTAGGGACAATTCAAGGCCTGGCCTACCTGATCTTCAAGAGGGGACCGGACTCTCTGGTTAATAGCCCGATTGTTTTGAGAACGTTTAACAAAGTATATTAAGGAATCAGAATACAGGGGGGCTGGCTGTGCTTGCGTATACTAGTACTCGCCTGTCTTTGCCGTAACCAAACCTGCCCTTTGGCAAATTGTTGCGAGGAAGTTAGAAAAACAGCATAACAATTCACCCGACAGTATTTTGCACAGCGTCAAGTTGTATATGTACGATATATAGAAGCAATTGCCCAAACAATAAACCGCACTAGCTAGTTTCCCCTATACATCTGAGATTCTGAAGAGGGGAGCACGCCGACGTGAAAGATAGCAGGAGAAATACGTCTGGGCGTCTGGAAGAGGCAATGTAAAGCTGGCGCCATCATGAGAAGGAAGTGAGGAGAACCAGAGCTAAGGTGTAAACTGGGTATCAGTAAAACATAACATCATATCAGGAGATAGAGGTTGTTGCAACAAAGTTCATAGCCCACATGGCGGACACAACAGAGAAGTAACATCTGTTGCATCCGGGCCCAAACCTAACCTATCTGACGCAAGGTATTTTTTCCCAATGTAACCTTGACAGAAATTTAGTCGACCGCAGATTTCTCCACAACCAGTATACGGATTCCAATCCTGTTTGTTGGAGGTTGTTGGGCTTGACGCCGGCTACACGCCAGTATAGATTACCTCTCTGTCGCATCAAAACCCAGGAAGTCATTTTCTGCTTTAAAGGGGTCACAAGTACGATGCTGGCGGAACTTTGCTCAATGGCAGATTACTCAAAAACTGTTAGACCGATTCTCATCTTGTTTTCCGGAAGTTGTTGGGCTCAACGCCAGCTCCATGCTGGTATAAGACTCATCCCTCCACGGTCAATACCCATGAAATTGCTCTCTTTGGTGGAGGGGGTACCTGGATAAGCCTGAGGGGACTCAAAGCCTGTTTTTAAATTACTAGTACTTAAATAGAAATAAAAATTTAATAGAAGACAAGTTATCTGAACACCGTGACTATACTAGTAAAATAGATTGTTACCTGGGTCACGAGTAGGTAAACTTGAAGGAGGAGACCTTTGGGTTTATCAGGAAAAGTGTATAGTGGTTGAGAGTGCTTCCTGGAAATGCTGTCTTGCGTCTAGAGCATCCTGCAAATTTGGTGCTACCTCTGGTTCTGTCCGGACGTAGCAGCCTTAGCATCAACCTCCCTCCTGAGCCGCGGTTAACGTCTGGCCCTTCCTGTGCGTCTGAAGCACTGGACGCACTGTACTCACTGGACACAAAGAATAATTTTTGCTGATGGAGTTGATTTCACACACACCAAAGTGGCTGACCAGCAAAAAACATTAGAAAATTGGTGAGGTAACAAAGTAGTATGTGTGAAAAAAAAAAGAAAATTTCTTTTTTTTATCAAACTTTTCATTATATTAATTAAGCACCAACTACATGATACCTAACAAACAACACTATGGGGCTTTCTGTAGCATTTAGTCTGTCTGCCCTAACTGTCCCATCTATCCTGTATCCAACCCATGTACTCTGACCTGCCTTTCTCTCTATAGTACAAATCAACCAGAATCCCCTCATCACAACCAATAGCCTGAACCTAGTTAGAACCAGAAAGACATACCCATACCTAAGACCTGTGTGTACACTAGGCACGTCACCCGGTCCTGGTCATGTAACCTAAAGTTACTTACATTAAAAAACAAAACAAATAAAAATACCACCCTTCCGCTCCCTGAGGTACAAACGGAGTAAACCCCTAGTAACTCTTTAACTCCTGAGAATTCCTCCCCCTATAGTCTAATGTGACCAGTTTAACTACTTGGGTGTCTGTAAGGTAGGGTCATTTGAGATCGTTCGTCACGTCGTCTCTGGGAACAAAAGAAACGTGCATGATGTCAACGGGGTCATCGGCTTCTCCCTCGTCACCATACCACACCTTATCCCGTCCTGTGCCAAATCTCATCCCAAGTCCAGGTCTAGGCATCTGGGCGTTTCCCCTACCAATAGAATCAAGCGGATACTCAGCAACCCATCCACCCCCCTAGCCCCTACCCATCCCTCCCCTCTTACTTGTCCAGTAATGGCTATTTGAGGGTCCACTCAGAACCCTCCCACCCACTCCCAAACCCTGTACTCCTGATCTAGGGCCCACCAGAATCGCCCTAACCAAAGTCCTCTCTTCAACCTCCTCTATCCCCTCTCCCTCTCCCGCTTCCACCATCCTCCTCTTTCTGTCACCTGGCAATCTAACAACTATCTTGCCTTCGATAACTTCATCTTCATCTTCCTCCGAGCCAACACTCATCGCCTCTACGCCAGCGACTATCTCTTCCATTACATCCTCTGCCTCAGTCTTCTTATCCTCATCCACCCTTCCCTCAGCCACAACCTCATAAGGGCCACTTGCAATGGGTGGCACCCCAAGAGCCGCAACCTGAGCCACACTCTCCTTCACCACCTCCTCTCTCACCCCCTCCTCTTTCCTATCTCCTTCCCGTTCAACAATTTCGATAAGACCGACACATGATGCCTTAGTCTCGAAACCTCCTTCTCCAACTCTAGGATGCACATAAACGCTGCACCCATCACCATGCTGTTATTAGCAACTTGTGTTGCTGTAAATGAATTCTTCTTAGCATTAACCATCGCTAACGATTATATTTTGAAAGACAGTGATGTAATAAAGCTATAAAAGATAAAAAGATAGATAAAAGAGATAGATTTTCCTCTTTAATCTGATGAAAAAATATTAACCTTCGTGAAGGAAAATAAAGACTTGGGAATATCGTGAGATAAAATCCAAGGATCGTATTGGCCAAAACTCGAAAAGTGTTGTGTCACTATTGTTGTTATTTCTTTCACTGGAGGTGTAAGAAAGACGTGCGAAAACATTTTTTTTCTTTTTTTTCCTTTTTTTAAACTTTTCGGAGTATATTCAACTAATCGAAACTAGCTAAACAACCCACTACAGGCTTTCTATATCCATACAGGATGTCTGCCCCCTGTCCCCCACCGACAACCCCAAACCCCCTCTACGGCCTATATCCAAACTCCATCTGCCATACATCATTCTTAAACTTCTCTCCTACTCCCGCAGGAAAGGTTGAGCCACTTGCAATGGGTGGCTCCACCTTACCCCCGAAAGCACTATCACTCCCACCGAAAAACGCCCTTGCCTCCGATTCGAATTTTTCCTCCACTCCCTTGTCCTTCCTATCCTTCATCAGCAAAATGTAAAAGCCACTGCTGGTCCACCAAGGGGGGTTATGGTCCCCCTGGTCCTCCTGGTCCACCCTGATCCACCCTGGTCCACATTTTCCGTAAAATTTCAAAAAGTCTGGATCAGAATAGATCGGAGTGAACCTGGTTGACAACAAGGACTCCACAAGGACCACAACCCCCCTTGGTGGACCAGGAGCATTCAGGACCACCTTGGACCACGCTCTGACATTTTCCTGATGCCTCTTCAAAATCAGTCCTGCCACCGGTTTCACCGGTCGCTTCTCCTCACAACCTTCATATCTCCTCCTCTTTTCATTATCTTCCACTTTCTCAGCTCTCTTCCTCAACTCCCTCAACCCCCCGGTGATATCCTCCATATCCATCTGAGTCTTCCTACCCCTCTCGTCTCTCTCCTTCCCTTTCTTCTCCATCCACTCCCTCATCCACACCCATCCCGACTTCTTCCTAACCGGCTGCACCGCCTCAAACCTCCTGATTGAATGCCACCTGCATTAGCAAAAATAATCCTTGGCGCACCTAGCGCACATAACGTCAACCGCGAATCAGGACGCAACCACTTAAACTAAATATCACTGAGCGGAACTTACACAACACCATATCTTCAGGGCGTCACCTGGCGCAACACCATATCTTCCGGGCATCACCTGGTGCAACACCATATCTTCTGGGCATCACCGGGGCACCATCATTTTTGCCGGGCACAGCCTGATACTCAAACTAATCTTCAGGATTCACTCTGGAAACAGGTCAAGGGTTCCCCTTTTGCTTTCTGACCTGGGTCACAATATATTTTACACCCATATAGTCCATTTAGATAGTCTTCCATTGAATTTCTAATTCTACTAAATACAGGCGGCGCCTCACTCATGGCTTGCCTATGGCTCCTCCTGGTATCCCTCCGGGTATCCCTCCCAGTCAGAGTGTTAATTCATGGTTATTGAACATGTAGGAATGGGCCCTATACTGGCGTGTAGCGGGCGTCATGCCCAACAACCTCCCGCAAACAGAATTGAAATCCGTCCCATGGTTGTGGAGGAATCTGCAATCGAGTAAAATTCCGCCAGCTTAGTATCTTCACAGAAGAGAGTCACTTCATGGGTTCTCATGGGACAGGGATTTATCTCATACCGTTGCGTAGCAGACGTCGAGCTCAACGAGATCCCGCAAACAGAATTGGAATCCGTCAAGCGGTTGTGGAGTAATCAGTCATCGAGTAAAGTTCCGCCAGCATGCTACCTAAGATCCCCTCCACAGAAGACAGCGAAATCCTGAGTTTTGATGGGCCAGGGGTGTGACTCACACCGTTGCGTAGCTGGCGTCGAGCCTAATAACCTCCCGCAAACAGAATTGGAATCCGTTAAGCAGTCGTGGAGATATCAGCCATCGAGTAAAATTCCGCCAGCCTGCTACCTAAGACCCCCTCCAGAGTAGTCAGCGAAATCCTGAGTTCTGATGCCACAGGGACGTCCCTTATACCGTTGCGTAGCTAGCGTCGAGTCCAACAACCTCCCGCAAAGAGAATTGGAATCTATCATGCGGTTGTGGAGTAATCTACCATCGAGTAAAGTTCCGCCAGCATGCTACCTAAGACCCCCTCCACAGAAGTCAGCGAAATCCTGAGTTCTAATGCCATAGGGACGTCCCCTATACCGTTGCGTAGCTGGCGTCAGGCCCAATAACCTCCCGCAAACAGAATTGGAATCCGTCAAGCGGTTGTAGAGCAATCTGCAATCGAGTAAAGTTCCACCAGCTTAGTACCTTCACAGAAGAGAGTCACTTCATGGGTTTTCATGGGACTGGGACGTATCTTATACCGTTGCGTAGCAGACGTCGAGCCCAACGAGCTCCCGCAAACAGAGTTGGAATCCGTCAAGCGGTTGTGGAGTAATCAGCCATCAAGTAAAATTCTGCCAGCATGCTACCTAAGACCCCCTCCACAGAAGGCAGCGAAATCCTGAGTTCTGATGCCATAGAGATGTCCCTTATACCGTTGCGTAGCTGGCGTCAAGTCCAACAACCTCCCGCAAACAGGAATGGAATCTGACCAGCGGCCGTGGAGTAATCTGCCATCAGGTAAAATTCCGCCAGCATGCTCCCTAAGACCCCCTCCACAGAAGACCGCGAAATCCTGAGTTTTGATGCCACAGGGACGTACTTTATACCGGCGTGTAGCAGGCGTCGAGCCCAGAATGATGCCAGTATCAGAATCAGAATCCGTAGCGTGGTTGTAGTGGAGTCTTCAGGGTAGCTGTGGGGGTGAGGATGTTCAGTGGTGAGGGGAAAGAGAGCAGTCATGTCGCGTCAAAGGCTAAGTGCCGAGAAACCACAACAACTTCTAGTAGTAGAGACTGTCATAGCTATCACTCGCTTTCAGACTGTAGTGAGCTGGCATTTTCGCTCTCTGAAAGATCAAGTTCTGAAAATAGAACTCTCTGTCGCTCACTGGCACGCTGGTGTGATTAGCGCCATATTAAGATTACGAGTATGGTGGCTTTCTCACTTGGCGCCCATACTGACCCAACCAGTTTTGCCAAGGGTACCCCCTTTCCAGGCATAAGAGATGGCTGGAAAGAGATAGGGGTAATATTCAAGAGGTACCGTGAATGTGGAGTGAATGAGTGGTGCATCTGGAGATCCGAGGGTGTTGTGAGCTGCGTCAGGAAGCATGGGGTGTAAGGTTGTGTAGCCAGTAGCGTCCGGGGTAAGGCTGTATGGCAAGTGTACCTCCTGACTCACCTGGCGCAAGCGAAGGCGGCAACCCAGCTCTAGGTGCACCTAACGTGAAGGGCGTAAAGTTACTGTATCTGGTATCCTCACGCAACAGCGGTGTGCCTGACGCAAGATAGGTCTTTGCTGATGTGCCACCCAGCCACAACCCACACCTCAACAATCCAGCCACTTCCGAAGTCCCACCCAAACCACCACCACCGTGGATGACGTTTTGCCAAGACTCTTCCTCCTGACCACCTCTTCCTCGTCCACCAACCACCTCGCCCCCTCACAAATCACATAACCCTCCTGGGGGGGGCCCTCTTCTAGTGCAGCCCGTAATCCCTCAACTCCTACCTCCCACAACACTCCATTTACCTTCACACCCACCACCGTCCTCTCACCCTCAATCCTTCCGGGTCAAACGGTATCCCCCCTTTCTCAAACCTTTTCCCACCACCTTCCCCCGCTCCGAAAGTGGTCGACTCCCTTTCCCACTTCATCGACTTAGGCGTTTCTGGTCTTCTCTCAATAACCGTTTCCATTTTTCTAGGTGTAAAAGGGGTAGATGTCCGCACAAATGTACAAAGTTGAGCCTCTTTGATCTCCAACTTCTTCTCTGTATCATTTTGCTTCTCTCTCAGGACGGCAACTTCCCTCTTGAGACTTTCAATCGTAGGGTCCATAGCCCTGATGCAGCCTAAAAATGTGACACCTAATGACGGTGACATGTAATAGGTCGGAAGCACTATCATGTGCTTGTGCGACAAGGTTAAATTTCAAACACTGAGGTTGTAACGGAGACGGAGCTTGTGAGAAAACATAACCCTGAGCACTTGTACTTGGTGATTCATAAAGTTTCTGGATAACTTGGGACCAAGATTCCCCTATTTGGGTGTAATATTGGCACCAAGCTATCCGAATACTTTCTGACTCGCCAAGTACCTTGTCACCCACACCAGTCCTCAGCCCAAACGCCGTGAGTCCTTAGCGCTGAGGGACCAAAAAATCGGGTTACAAGTTAGCGCCCAGGGGTGGATCATTTAGTTGTCAGCGATGCACTCCGCTATGGTGTGATTGCAGGGTCTGGGGGAAGTGGTCATTTGCTCAAGAGGATCAATAAAAGAATCCCAAAACACCCGAAAGAGGCACCTATATTAACACCACTTTCGGACCGCCGTCATGATATATCACTCGCCATATACATTCGGCTGTTCCCGAGAACGCCAAAAAAATAGCCAATATGTGATATTATATTCGCGGGGTCAACCATTAGAGACTCTCTGAGCTGTTTGCGGTCCTGCTATATTAGCCTCATCTCAAGGATGAAATGTTTCGATCGTCAGCCTAGGGAGTGGGTAGACCTCTATGCTCATTTCTCTATTAGAATAGCCCAGATCCCCGTTTTCTTTCGTTTGGGATACCGGCGACTTGTTAACTATGGGGATTTCCGGAATACTTGTGACCCAGTTGAAGTCTCGTGCGGTATGGGCTCAATGGATATAGTAACTTATGGGGCAGGCATTGGACTCGGATCACCAAATTTCTGGGGACAGAAATGCTAGGCAGCTCAATGGCCAGACACGATGCTCATTTAGGCCAGTGCGTTCCAAAGCATAGACTAAAAGCTCGTCCTTTAAATTATCGCAAAGGGTCGAATAAGCACGGGACCAATCGGCCAGTCTAAGGCAGTGAAAGTCTGGCTAAGAGGGGCAATCACTGCTTCCAAGCAAGTTAGTCTATTTTCCTGGTTTCTTAATGGATACTCAGATGTCTCAGCGATTTGGCTAATATTCTGCAGGTTTGTCATCTGGGCGCCGGGCCCGATAGCCGGTCGCCACACCTTATATAAATCGTCCAAAAAAAACGTTGGTGTTTCGATAGGTGAAGTAGGCAACATCCCAAGACTTCTACGGGGCTTTGCCCCATCCTCAAGTCCACCAATCAGGCGAGTTTCCCCCCCCTTACTTCTGCGATGGGGAAATGCTAGCGCGGCACTCTGCCGAGAATGTGAAATCCTGACGAGTTCATCTTATTAAGCTAGCAGTATAGGCAGGGTTCATGGATGCGTTACTCGAGTAGACAGGCCCACAGAACGCCCAGGGGAGGGAAATGCACCCTATTAGATATACTCGAGTATAGCATATTAAAGTGCTTGAGCACCACTAATGCAGTACACTACGGTACCCTATCAACCCTGCCTCTTTGCCATATGTTACCTGAGCGCTTAGTAATGGCACCCCAATGTGTCGTATCCAAGTCACGCCTTAGGAGCCAATGCTTTAGCGATAAATGCTAGTATATTTCCATTCTGGGTAAGTTAGTGTCTGAGTCCGGGTATCTCTTCCTCTCAATCCAATCAGTTCGATCAATACCGTAAATAAACTGGGAGTAGAGGTAGACTATAGAGGTCTATAAAATTAATTCCGGGCACTCACTGCACTTCACCCCCCTACTTATTCTTGAGAACTGGGCTGGACCGCTTTACTGCTCTTTTTCAGTGCGTAGAAATCTGATTTAGATGTGGGATATATTGACAATCTACGGGATTTCACAAAGAGTCACTCGGAATGATCTCTTCCAGGATGAGATTACCGAGGCCCGTCATACCACGACGGAAGGGAAGGTGTTACCTGGCACACCTAGCCCTGGCGAATGGGGGCCCCTTTGTGTATTTACTATCATAGTAGGGCAGCTTCATGATGCCTGGGCCTGGTCAGCCCATGTACAACGCTGTTAAATGTGGGTTCGACAACATTGATATGGAATTGCTGCAGCGATCCCTTTCACTAATCAACGATAACTTAGACTGCAGTGCCCAAAATCGAAATGATTTTGTTTCACTTACTTTACACACTAAAGTTTACTCACTTCGCTAAAGCTCATTTTCTGGGGCCTCAAAGGTGTCACTTAGAGTCCCTCGATACAATTGGCTGCTGTTGATGTATCTTCCTAAACTTTGAAAATATCAACGGTAGATTTGCCCTAGGTAAATACGATTTTCCCCCTCCACCCCAGACGGCCCCCAGGATGGCGCCGTTGCCAAGCCTCATCCAGCCTTGTTTTGATCACGCCAAGTACTTGCACTTGTACTATTAAGCTCAACTTTAGCATTAAGTTAAGTTACAGACAACCGAACCTCGTTCCAAAGGTCTTGGTTGTTTGTTTCCCACACCTTTGATCTTGAGCTGTAGAGGCGAAGCGGGAGAGAGACAATCATGAAGCCTCGGCCCCCTTCCAATCTCCGGTACATCGCCACGTCTACTACACCCTCCCTGAATCCCCCCATTCCACCCCGAATGTCCCTGCTCCCTATTCTTTCCCCCCCAACTCTGCCTTCATTCCGGGATTCTTATTTCAATCCTACCCTTCCATGCATGTTCCCGCCATCTCATTTTACTTCCACTCTCCCCGCCATTTCTCAATGGTTCATCCCACACCCCAAATATCCACACCTCCAGGTCCCGAACACCCAATTCTTCCACAAAACACTCGGCGACCGTATCAATGCTCTTCTGCTTATGGAGGTATCTCTCCACCCCGAAGGAAAATTCCTCCAGATCCATGCACCCTTTGCCAAGCTTCTTGAAGACATGTCCTTCGCTGGCCCCCGAGAACGAAGCATCACAACCTATCTCGCTCAATGCTCCATCAACGAAATTCCCGAGCTGAAAGATACTCTACCGACCCCGCAATATATCCATGCTGGCAAAGGAGACGTATACAATGTCAGCCTATGGATGGGCCATGCTGCTCTCATAGTTACGCCCTTACACAAAGACCCTAACCCTAACCTCTTTGTCCAGCTAGCGGGTGCAAAGAGGGTCAGGATGTTCGAACCAGACACCGGCCGAGGGATAATGCAGGAGTTTGGTGGTGGTGTCAAGAGATTCCGCATGCCAGATGAAATGATGGAGGGCAAATACAGAGGGATGGTCGAAAATGTGGTATGGGGAGAGGGCGAGGCTGGGAATGGGGTTTCCGGTTTCGAAGCAACGGTTGGGCCTGGAGATGGACTATTTATTCCCAAGGGATGGTGGCATGCGATTCGAAGTGTTGGGGAAGAGGGAGCTGTTGCCTCGGTAAGCCTTTCGGCCCCCCTCAGGAGAGATTACGAGGCTCTTAAACTCCGACACTGATGGAGGGGTAGGTGAATTGGTGGTTCAGGTGACGAATGGGATGACATCCTTGGGTAATGATCCAGAACGTCAACAAAGTGATTGGGTACTTATGCTCTCCTCTGCGAATGCCTACGTAGCCCCATCCACATAGTGTACAGTATCCTCCTGACCTATCCAGTAGATTGCGGTATGAATACTACGTCAAGACGCAAATTTATACCCCATATATACAGAGAATGTCAATACTAAATACCCAATAATAGATAAACTCAGATAGAGTAGAACATCCTCATATCAGATCAGTTATACTTGGTTATTTGACATGTCGAAGAGTAGACAGAGAGCCCTCAAGTAGGACCGCATGGAAAGCTGTCGCACCAACATTTATACGCTACAAATTCGATTTCTCCGCGTTGTTTTTAAGCTTGTAAGAAAATTATCACTATAAGATCACCTGCTAGAATTGCGGCATCAATCCATGATAGGATTAACTTGACAGGTTCCGAATATCAGCTAATGAGATCCAATACACCCAGAATGCCTAGCTTTACCGTATGAGGAAATGAATAAGCCCTCCTAGAGGATTTTGTCCCTGAGTATCGAGATTAGAGGTCTAGCGGGAATACAGCATACTTTGGCCATAATGGAAATCGCGCTAAGGCATTGTGCTGCCATGCGGCCCAAGTGCACTGGCAACAGGGTGAGGAGCTTGGCGAATATAAAAAAAGGAAAGAGTGTGATAATTTATGATGGGAGAGTTACCTGACTAGGCATCAAGGTTTCTATTTTGGCTTCTGAGAGCAAAATTCGTTTTGAAAAGTATATCAATTGAATGTTTGACTCTTTCTTTATACTTTGAAGGATCCCCAATAGCCAAAGCAAACAGCTAATAAATACCTCACCTTCAAGACCGCACTTTCTGAAGGGTTTGTTGAGTGTTGATTTTCTCAATATTATAAGACAATCTTCCAATAGGAGAGTAAAAAATGGAGTTCACACTTGCCCGGTTGTGTTCAAATCATTAGAGTTCTCATAAAAATATTCTTATTCCCCATACTATTACTAAATAGTGGTAGAACAACTATGGTACCGACTTGTTGCTTTACTCCCTTTGGTACTAGTACTAGTTTGAGTATGACCAGATAATAACGTAGTGGACCTATAAGACTTGAGAGCTCTTGCTACATATTGGTATAAGACCTTACAGATAAATAACTATTGTAAGCTAAATCTTAGTCAATACTATACACTAGAAGATAATCAGAGTACTATACAATCTTTAATAATTGAATCTTATACCAGGAAGTTGAAGTAAAGTAAGTAAAATCAAGTATTTTGAATTACTATTGTGCAATATCAGCTTTGGAAAGTCTTGATACTAAGCTAATCTTGGCAAAAATTTTATTTCACAATCTTCTTTCTACATATTCTCATCCTCATTACAATTTAAGTTTAACTCAGCTTTCTCCTTCCAATCTGCAAATCTCTCTTTTAAAAACTCAATTGCTAAGATTTTACAAATATTTAATAGTTGTTACTTATATTTATTAGAAGTAGGAGGCTTAAGAGCAGAGCTCTTAGCTGTCCCATGAATCCAAGATAGGAAAGAGGACAACAATAGAGGACACAGTCTTATCTTCAGATGGCACTGTCTACCCTAGTATTATACCATCCTAAATAAAATGGATGGTGGTTGACAGTCGTCAACTACAAAGAGGCAAAAATCGTTAGTAAGACAAATACTAGTTCTGAAATCAGTTTAGGTTAATGGAATAGAAATAAAAAAATAAAATAAAATAAAAAGTAGTGCAAGAGTGGTCGACTATCAATAGGTGTTTAACTAAATGACGGAAAATACTGCTTAAGACATGAAATCACCTCTGAACTATCTCCATCCTTTCCAATAAAAACTACTTGTTATGGGGGTAGTAATATTCTAAGAACAAGCGAATATACTAGGCCCGATCGTGGGTAAATCGGAGAATACGTCTAGGGAGACAAAAGTCAAGATAGAATTGTAAGGTTGGTAGAACAATAAAATTGTTTAACATGTATATATTGTTAAGGTCTCTTCTCGGTTGCTTGATGATCGATAGCAGCTACGAAGACACCTCGATATTTATATTCCGCGTCTGGGTATTCGCAGGCTACATGATCTCTTCCTATAACTAAGTATCTTTCTTTCACCTAGCTCGACTTCTTTGAAGTGGGAGCCCAACTTGACCCTGAACATCTGTTATCTTTATACTCTCATTTGCGCAACTTATTGCCACGTTTGCCTCTCTCATGGGGAGGGTGTAGTGCCCGTCCACCTAGATGGCTATACGAACATGTATCCGTTGCTAAATAAATTTACGAATAATCTCCATGTCTTCGCATGTCAGACCATTATTCGCTGAGATAGAAGATGGTCAGTCTTCATATTGTTGGCTCCGTTTAGACTTGGTCTGCAGGAGGCTTCCCTTTGTCTTAACCGGCATCACACGACTCTTTCCTATCGATCGAGCCAATGGTTACGACTATAGTCATCAGTCTCATGGCAACAATCCCTTTGGGAGTTCCCCGACTCCCTTTCCGAGCATAGTGCATTCCTACTGGTTACTGGGCGTCTTTCCAGACCGAGGAAGCCTAACTAAGGTAGATACGTCCTGTGAGTCTGCATCCACTTTTTGATACCCACTCCTGTAGTGGTTGTAACTCTGTGCGATGTCGTCCGATCGAGATGCTTTCACTTGCATCAGATGCTCTGAGGTCTCCTCTCATATATCCTGCGAACAGGAACCGGTCGGACGGACGGCCGCGACGTATACGGTGTTGCAAGTAGGCTCCTCTTTACTCATGTCTTTGGTGAGGGGACGCAACTTCCCAGGCGGCGTATGGTGACCTACTGTCCCAACGTCGGGGCTGGAGGGGGGTGTTGCTAAGTCTTTTTTAGAGGTTCGTGCGCGAAGGTAGGGTAACTTGACCCCCTTATCCTTCTGGGAGCTCTCTGCCTAACACCACTCTCAAGCTTTGCCAAATCCCTAAGTTGTCATAATGGTCCTCCACTCATTTATGCTACTCTTATCAGTAAAAATATTACTTTGCCTCCTGTTATAACAGCTTTCCCCTATGTACTAGGAACTTCAGGCACATATAAGATAAACTCAGGCTCTTAGTACAGCTTCCTGGAGTCACTTTATCTCAACATTGTCCTTTTGTATCTGCATATATCAGGCACAGTATTAACAAAAACCTTCTGAAGTTGTAATGCCTGTCTACTTTCAACCTAGTATTAAATCTATTATAAATAGTCTGCTAGTAACAAATTCTAGTGTTTCAGTCCATCCAAGAGATACTAAATCCTGCTTTATGAGTGTTTCTGAAACTATTCATCATTATTGGTATATCTAGTTTCCCAGTCAACAACATTAGATAAAGATATCAAATTACCTCTTACACACTCTATTTAAGTCAAAAAAGACTCCTTCACAATTCTCAGAGGGCTCCGGGGACTGCGATTGGACCAATCCTTAAATATGACACGTCGCAATAATAATTACCATTTTAGCACCTAAACACACTTATTACAAATCCATCTACTCACTGTCGTGCGCTCAAGTCCCCCTTGCACTCACGATACACGCCCACGAACACGAACATTGCAGGCTAAAGCAGATCGAAAGCAAGGAACACGCAACTAAGCAAACTACACTCACCCCCCAAAGCTCTCTTCTAATCCCTTCCCTCTCAATCCCCAACTTCATGATCTAAATCTTCATATTCCCCATAGTCACAAACACCCCTCCTGCCAATATCACTTATGGTCACTCGATCCCTACACATTCCGATACTTGCCAAATATCATCGGACTGTTTTCCAGAAATCATCTCGGGAGACGATTTCCTTGCATCCGAACCCTACCATTTTAGAAATTGGGGGTTTATCGTCCCCCATGCTGTACCCTACAAGTATCATCACGTTTCGCTAAACCTGTCAACCACCCTCATTCCACCAGGGGCTCCTTTGATCGTGGAATCCTGAGGCTATCTGCTATCATGGATCACCCGGAATTCGATAGGTCACTTTCTCATGGGATAGCTGCCACGACTGCTCGAGTATCTACAGACGGCAGGCCATCAACCCCCAGCCCTCACCTCCATAGAGCGAAATTTCTCGACCTCTCCCCTTGGGCGCACGAGTCCATTAGGATAGTTGTGCATTGGGATTTTGAGCTTAGTCATAAATAATCACTCGTCCTCTATGAATTTAATCCAAAGATCGTATGTCGGGAACTCACTGCCTCTTGGACATTCGACTCATCTCTATGAATAAAAATCAAGTATGTTAGACTACCGTGCCGAGGAATTTAGACACATAGAGAAAAAGCGGAGGCTCTGGTCTTAGTTATATTGTGTTATTCCTGGTAGGTTGTGCCAGCAGGGCACGTGTAAATCAAGCACAGTGGTTGAGTTGCCGTATGCCACATACTTGTACTCGAGTACATACACGATGAATACAGATCGAAGTAAGAAAAAAGGATGACAGTGGGATGGGGACTGAAAACGGAGTGCTGGCCGTGCGGGGGCAGGAGCAGCAGGAGAAGAGGGATCTGGGGAGGGGCAAAATTGGTGCACATAGGATCTTACGCTTATCAAAACCTCGACAAAGTGCTTCCAGCATCAGGTGCCCCACAATACCGGTCGGTACTTGTGCTCCAGAAGTGCAGGGTGCGATCTCTGGGCCTCAAGTTATTTCTCAGGTCCGGGTAACCCCCCCCCCAGGGGTAATACCGGTATTAATTAAACAAGGTTACTAAGGGCAACCCCGAAAAAGCGCCGATGGTTCCGTTTGCGGGAAATTTCTGACCGTCCAATCTGAGCTCGGATCGGTGCACGCGACTCTCTAGTAAGAATGAACCAATGAAAGGACAGAACGGAGCACGCGGTCTCTTCTCACACCAAGGCTCGCTGACAGGAAGGTTGACGCCAGCCTATCAATTTCCCCACGGGCACGCGACACAACACCCCCTTTCGAATCCAACGACGAAAAAAAGTACCTTCCTGTCGGGAATAGTAGGCAACGTCCATTGATGTGCTGGTGCGATGTTCGGGTGCGTCTTGCTACAGTATGAGGGTGGAGGAGGGGAAAGGAATGGCGGAAGGCGGAGGGTGATTAAGATGCTGGTGATGGATGTGCGGGCGGGGGAAGACTGTGTCTCTTCCCACACAGCTCTCACTCCATCCTTTCCCCTCCACTTTGCCTAATGACAACGGTACGGTAGTGCTTATGCTAGCGCCCTCCGGCACTCGATCTTGGTGAAGCCTTTCGCATAAACTTTTGCTGCGCATTTCTACCCACCAGTGGCATTGAGCTCGTGCCTCTTGTGCTCATCGTCCTGCACTCTTGAAACGAAAAGCTTGTGCGTAGGAGAGCAGAAATATTCCCCCATTACCATATAACCCTCCAACCCTTTCCATCCCAAATAGTATTCCCCCGTACCGCACCCCTCACACTTTTTCAAAACTCTCTTGTTCTTTCCCTTTGAGATCCTCAATCGATTTCCCTCCAACTATTGTTACGGCAAAGGCTCTTTCATATTGACTTGGGGTACGATATCAAAAATGCCACGAATAATACTACCCCCGACTCCGCAGCCATCTACGGATATAGCTGCAAAATCTGCCCCGCCGCTCTCTGGGCTCGAGCTGTCCTTTGCGTTGCCTCCGCCTGCTCTAGAGGCCACAGTTCCCTCCAATCTAAAGGTAGCTTCAAGTTGCTATTTCGATTCGTCTGCCCCGACATCCTCATTGTCTTCGTCATCCTCGTCATCTAGTAGTTATCAGCCATTATCGCCAACGTCACCCGGAATAGCAGAGAGAGGCAATACTCCTGCCGATGCTCCGAAGAAACGCCGCCGCCCCTCAGTCCCCGAGAAACCAAAATCACAACAGCGAGCGCAGAAGCGGAAGACTGAAGAAATTACTCTGCCCCCACCACCATCAAGGACCCGAACAATTATTCAGATGCGGCCACGGCAGTCCTCTTCATCTAGTGCAAGCAGCGCCGATGGTCCGAGCCAGTGCACTCCCCCAGAGCCGAAAAAGTCAAGGAAGGCAGCAGCAAAGGCAGATAAACCAGGGGATGATGGGAAGCCGACTACGGCTGTCGGAAGGAAAATTGCGAGAAAGACGGCACATAGCTTGATTGAACGGAGAAGAAGGTTTAAAATGAATGAGGAATTTGGAGTGTTAAAGGGAATGATACCTGCCTGTAAAGGCGTGGAAATGCATAAACTTGCAATTCTTCAGGTAATTTTCACCAAGGTTCCTATTACAAATGCGAAATGTGCCAAAACAACTCACTATGTTCCTAGGCGAGTATCGAATATTTAAGATATCTCGAAAAATGTGTCGAAGATCTCAAGGCATCCAATGCTGCCTCCTCGTCTAGTGATGGCGAAACCCATGCTCTAATGCTCCCTCCTCCGCCACGAAATCACGAAGAGAGAGATTCTGAGGACGATTCCGAGGAGGGAGAAGAAGCTAAAGAAGAAGAGAAGCAGGCTAAAAAAGTCCAGCCAATTGCCCCCTGCAGCCTCACACCCTCTATGCTCGTCTCTCCCTGTCTTTATCCCCCTCACGGGCCTGCCTCACGTCAGGTCTCCCAATCACCAATGATGTATCCGCAAGGTCACCAGCATGATTCAGTAGATACCGAGGCGACACACGCACTCTTGCTGCTGGCTGATGGAAGGATGGGTGGCAACGACGAACCCAGAGGCAGCCCTGGCCGCGCTAGCAGCAGTAGCAGCAGCAGTAGAGGAATGAGCGTTAAAGACTTGCTGAGTTCTTAAACCTGGAGAGGGCGGGGAAATGATTGGAGTTTTGCTTTCTGTCTTCATTTTGTTTATTTAATTCTTGGTATGGTTTGCTACATTGGTTGGGTGTACCTTTCTTATTGTGTGGTAATACGACATTCCCTTTAGCTGATTGTTATTTCTTTCCCCTTTCAAAGTCAGCAATAGGGATATATACAAGCAAGCTGGCTGTCGGCTCTTGTGATTGGGTGGGGCTGGCCCTTGGCCTTTCAATTTGGTGCATGCTCACATGTCATTTATCATACAAGAATTTAGATATAGACACGACTCCTATTCTAGAGGCATCATGGCATTGCAATTGCGATCAAGCGGTCCCTCTGAAGCTGGCATACGGAAAGACCCTTCTGGTCATTGCCAGCTTGCTGTAGTTCTGCATATTCATAAAGAGGGCGCAAGCTGAACTTTAAACTCTAAAGCCGTCCGGTAATGGTCACGAATAATCACTCGTCAACGACCAATAGATCTCCATCCACAATTGAAATACCGCCCACCATACCCCGGTAAGGCTGTGAATGAAAAAGGAAATAACAACGAACACGGGAGCAACCCAAACATCCGCCTGCTGCTCCATCTATCGTACCCATACTCGAACACACGAGGTTACGAGCCAGCATAATCCCACTAGATCGGCATTTACTACGATATATCGGGTGGAAATTGAACACATGAATGGGGAACGTCCCCTCCCACCCGTTTTCAAAAAAAAAAAAAAAAAAAAAGAGAAAACATCCCCCGACCTTATCCCTCTCCGATCAACGGAAGGTTTCCTTTGTTTCTTCTTTCCAATCCCGTCCGTAGGAACACGTTGCTTATTGGAGTGTAGATGATTATAGATGGAGAGGAAGGGAATCCCTGGTACAGTACTAGTACTTATAGGCCCTTCTCTACTGTAACCCCCAGCCTTTCTTCATACATGCACACAGTGCGATCCCTCCAAACCTTACCGTTGTTGTTGTCGCGGTTCTGGCAGCTTGGGCGTGCGAAGTGAAGTGCAGTCCGTCCGCTCACTCGCTGCGTTGTACAGTGCGGTACTCGAGTACGGTACAGTACAGTAAAGTACAGCACAATGCAGTGCAGTGGGCTGCATACATACCCGTGCCAAACCATACCATAGTGTACGGTACCCTCCTGCCTCCAGCACCGTCTCGCGACCTACACACATACAGTAATACCCACATACATACATACGTATCGATCAGGCTGTAATTTGGGCAATCATACATACGGTCACCATACCGCACAATTAGCATTAATCATGACCCTTCCTGTTTTTTTCTTTTCTTTTTTTATTATTATTTTTATTACCGTTACCGCACCTACCTCCGACCGAACTTGCGATAGATACTACCACTACCGCACGCGGGCAGGCATACCACACATACAAGCGCACTAGTAAGGAGGAAGGCAGGTGGGCAGGCGGGACACGCACGCAGGAGTATTGCCGCCCGTCGGTCCGACCGACATCGCACACTTGAGTCCAGTCGAATCGAGTCGAGTCGAGTGGAGCTAGGCCGAAATCGTCGCCGACATCTCAAACTACTCACACTCGCTGGCTTGCTGACTGAGACGCGCACCATCGGAATCGGAATCGGAATCGGATCGGACCGAATTAGAGAGTTGTCATGCTGAACGGTGGGAGAGTCAGGGTGCCCGTGGGACCCGGGCCATCGGGCGCTGGGGGTGGTAGGAGCGGAGGGCGGAGAGCCCCGATTTGGGATCCGTTGCCCCAGATGCTTAGTTCTGATGGACCGGAGGTTGAACTTTTGAGTATTAGGATCGGGTACGGGGAGCCGTGGGGGGGAGGGGGTTTGAGGTTGAGGTATCATACTGAGTGAGTTGTTGGTTCCTTTCTTTCTGTTTGTCTTTTTTTTGGCTAGAGAGCGGGGGTGAGGGAGGGTTTAAGGTGTAAGAGTCCAGGTTTTTTTTTTTTCCCTTCTACTTGCGAACAGATGGGAAGTGGGTGTCTTGGATCGCGCTATGGGATGGGCCGTTTTATGTTTTATGTTTTATGTTTTATTTTTACTTTTTTTCTTTTGCTCCCCATTCCCCAGTCTCCGTGAGGTCTGGTTGGTGGTTGTGGTGGTTGGTGGAGCCTTGGGTAACTCAAGTATTCATTTCTCATTTGTAGGGCGGAATGTGTTTCTTTCGAAGGCCCCATGAAGTTAGGCATGCTAGTGCCGCTGGAAGAGCTCCTACTAAAGGATAACCAAGACGGGAGTATATCAGTTTTCTTTCGAACGCAGTTTAGGCGGAAGGTGTGTGTGTCCTTTGTCACTATTGGGCAGTTCATGTTAAGTAGTCTACAATCAGGGGAAAAAAGGAAGAAAAAGATCTAACTTGATATTTTGCGCGCCTTTAGTATTACACTTGGGACGAAGGCCCGCGACATCCAGAGCATATTCATGCCTTTAAACAGGAACTTAACCAGGAATTGCATATGTGGTGCTTGGTAGCGGAATACGATGCTATTGCTCAAGCGGCGCACTTTGTTAGAAAAGTAGAATATCTTACCCTAACCCTCATCCTCTACCCCTGCCTCCCCCTCATAATAGAGAGTATCCAAAAATTAATCGTGTTCGACAAACAGATAAAGCAAGGTCGCCAAGGAATCTCCGCCCTCCCCCAACGTGCCTCGGACTTCCCCGCATACGAATCTACGCACCGCCCCCGAGCCCCTACTTCCTCCCATCACCCCCCACCCATACCTGAACCAGCGGTGCACTTCGAAGAAGATTTAGAGCCGGACATGTCCCCGCCAAGATACCGCAATCCGGGTCCGTACTTTCCGGACAGAGACCCGAACGCACAACCCCATCTTCCCCGTCGAAGTTCACACCCGCGGTTTCCACGTGCTCCCCCGCCTGCACCGAATCCACCACCGTTGGGACCGCATAGGTCGGGCCCGCTACGGGGTAGGGGAGAAGATAGGGGCTACGACTACGACTCTGATATCCCCGCTCCTGCACCGCCACTGGCTCCTGTACCTCCACCTGTAGCCCCACCGCCACAGCAGGTTCCGCGGCGATACGCCTCTCCAGTGCCAACAACGACAAGACAAATATTTGCAATGGTCTACAAACGCTCACCAGCGGACGCGGGAGTCGAAATTCGACCGGCGAGCATTAGCTCTAGCTTCGAAGGGTTGCAGAGACAGGCGCGGTCACACTGGAACCTACTAGAGCTAAGGCTTTTCGGAAGAGTGGATGGCTTGAAAATGAACCTTAATTCGCAGAGCGATTTGGCAGCGTATGTGAAGTTATGTGAGGGCACAATTAGACTGATTGTTGAAGTTGAGTAGTGGGGGGCGGTCAATGGAGTTCGGAGTTGAAGGGCGGAGGTGGCAATGCAATTGTTTAACAGTAATAGCTGGAGTGTGCTGGGGTGATTATATATAACAGCGGTAGTGCAGATGATAGGAACGAGAGTAATTAATGTGTTGTCATGAGAGATCACTCGGTGGACAATGGACTTTGGACTTTTGTCGAGCGAGTGAGCTCGCGATGTAACCAGGGACAGTTTTTTTTTTATACTTTTTTATATATCTCTTTCAAGATCTTCTATAATAACAGGACAACCACTCCTAGGTGTTCCACGACGGCAACTAGGTACCCCCAATGGTAGCATCAAGAGGTCCATCACAATGATTTACACAATGATGAAATGGCGTTGGCACACCCTACTCGGTGCCCGGGGAGGGGGGGGGGAGGAGATCTTCAAAGCGCAGTATATAACCAACAATCCCATCTTTTCACCACCACCACCATCACCACAGCACAACACCATCAACCCCCCACCAAAATAAGAGAACAAAATGCGCCTCCCAAAAACCCCCTACCCAACACCCCCCGAAATCCGGCACGCCTTCGCCCTCCTCTCGCAGCGCAGTACCTTCAAGACATTCTTCGACGAGCACGTCTCAGAAACGGTGGACTGGACAGCAATGGGCATCGACTACCCTCTAGCAGGGCACTGGCATTCGCGCGAGGAATTCCTGCGCAGCGCTTACGAGAAGTTGCACTCCATACTCGACGAGGACGGGCTCGTGCTTGATGTCGTCGACGTGCACGGGGGTGGAGTTGACGAGTGGGCGGTGGTGGAGTTGAAGGGGAGGGGGCGGTGTCGGAATGGTGAGTATCATACCATGATCGATTGAATATATGTAGGGGTGAAGGAGAAGGGAGTGGGGGCTAACTGCAAGGGGGTGGGTGGGTGGGTGCCATACAGGGATGGATTTTCCAAATACTTATGCCTGGATTGTCAAGTTTGGGGAGGATAGGAGGGTTGTTAAGGTTACGGCGTATTTGGATACCGGGTTGGTTTCTAGGGCTTTTGCGGCGAATTCCTAGATATCATACTTCTTTAATAATATTATGATAAAATTTTAATTTTAATTTTTTGAACTCGTTTATGCCAGACGTTAGTTTCTCATCCATCCGGACGTTTACTGAAGTGTGTTATCATACGCGAATGTATTTATATACAGTACAGTATAAGCCTATACTACGCATATATACATACCCTTCCAGAGGGAGGTATGATGTTTGTTTGTTTGCCCCTTTGTTCGTAATAGAGAATATATATATACTACACTATACCTACCCCGATACTCTAATCACTCCTATATCCCCTTCCCAGTAGATACCTCATGCATGCAAAAGCCTAGAAACCAGGTGCGAGCGAAGAATTTATAAATACCCCCCGCCCCGCCCCACCCCCGTTACCGTGTCGAGCTCCTTCCCGCGTCTCGATATTCGCTTCAGGTGTAATATCCCGGGGGCTAAAAGAAAGAAAGAAAGAAAGAAAGAAAGAAAGAAAAAAAGCTTAGGGGGTGTATTTT
>Ga0307507_10004528_pt1 | contig 24430 bp, 16 predicted proteins | sample 7_EM_MG_FD_207223 | JGI IMG/M metagenome (GOLD analysis project Ga0307507, IMG submission 207223) | Populus trichocarpa ectomycorrhiza microbial communities from riparian zone in the Pacific Northwest, United States - 7_EM | ecosystem: Host-associated > Plants > Roots > Unclassified | place...
GGAGTCAACGGACTTAGCTATCGCAACAGCTATTGGGCCAAGGGAAGTGATCGTTAGGAGATTATCGGTTACCTGCTGCAAGTATCACCCGGAGAGGAGAGAATTGTAACACAAACCAGTCTCGCACCCCAACAAAAGAAATCCACCAAACAATTTCGGCCTAACCAACGTCCCCGTTAAGGGAACGCCAATCGGCCACCGCCCTCTCATACCCCTCCGGCCGGTACCTACAACCGTTAACGAGACAACCACCGAAGTTGTCCCAGGCCGCAGCCAACGGGAAGTTCCCAGCCACCGGGCATCCCACCCCATCCGCTCGTTGGTCGCCACTCACGTGACGACCCCACACATTCTTCCTCAATCCTTCCCACCCACAGGGACAGCGAACCACCCTCGCGCCCCGATCGTTACACCCCCGAGGGCAGAGATGTCCGGCAAGACCGCCAGACGTCCACCGTTGCCCCCACACCACTAGGTCGGAGGAGCGACCGTCAGCAACCACACCAGGGCCTGCCAACCGCGCATTCATCCTCCTCATTTGCGCCCCGAAGGACGCCCGACTCTGTACGGGGGCCTCCAACGACCCACCGCCACCCAACCGCACCAACACCTCCGAAGCGCGCACCCTCTTCCCAGGGCCACGTCTCCGTTCCGACCGGGCACCACCACGGGCCACGATCACCCCACCCAACACAACGTCGTTGTCTCCGGAGGAGACCCGACCAAATCCACCCCCCACCGAAGAGACAGGGGAGGCACCGCCCACAGGAGAGACGGGATCACGGGGGTCCGCCACAGGGGGGGACGCCACCACCGAAAAACTTTGGGGCTCCGCCACAGGGGGGGACGCCACCACCGAACAACTCTGGGGCTCCGCCACCAAAGGGGAAGCCACCACCGAACGCCACGACGCCACCGCCCGCGCCACACTAGGAGCCACCGCCTCACCGATGGAGGAGGGAGGGGAACCGTCAGTCCCAACTGAGGAAGGACGAGAATGCCGGGGAACAACAGGAGGCCCCGACGGCTCACTCCCCTTTGCCAACAGATGCAGGCGACGGGAGAGGACGGAAACGTGATGTCGAAGCCGGGAGACTTCCGCCTCGAGGGCGAAAACCTTCTCAACCGACTTGGAGAGGACCACCCCAGTCTGGGCGACTGAGGCGGCGGAAAAGGAGGAACCAGATCGCTTGGCCATATCTCCGAGAAGAGGAAAGCCGTAGGAGGATGAGGAGCCTCGAAAAGTAGATGAACGAGATAAAATGATCTCGAAAAGTGGAGTTAAACCCAGGGGAAGATCCGCTGAGAATAAAGACTTGAAGCTATCGCGAGATAAAATCAAGGAAAAGGATTGGACCACACCCACAATATGACCTGTCACAGAAGGTGAAAAGACTGGGGGCTGAGTTTGCGGTGTTTTCCCCTCGCGTAGCTGAGAACGGAAATTCCAACGTCCTAGCACATTTCTCTTCTATTTGAGTTCTTACGGTACATGCATCAACCTTTATTACCTGCAGGATTCCCCTATCTGTCTCTGTGGGTGAATTTCCGGGATGCACCGTACGGAGGTACAGCTCCTAAGTTTTGTATGTTCCACAGAGGGTAATGGCAGCAAACTTCGCTTGTGGAACATACAACACTTAGGCGCTGTACCTCCGTAGAGTTTAGAGCAGACCAACACCCCGGTGGCAATAGCACCGGACCGGATAACACCATGCTAGTGGCTTGCTTGATCGATGTCTCGGATTGAGTCCTGGTCAAATGCAGAAAAAACTTTTGCGAGTAGCAACGGATACAGTACTGGACATACCCAACCCAAGCGCGAAGACCACTGCTAGAGCAGAAGCTAGGCAGATGCAGTAAAACCTCGCTGTCCCGAAAATCCGTAATAAGGACACCTCGCTATCCTACATCAAATCCTATGAATTCAAAAAAATTTACGGCAAAACTAGACTCGTTGTCCTGGATTGATCGTTGTGCCGAACAAGTTCCTTGGATTTAGGTCGTCTACAGCGGGGTGCGACCGCGTTCGAGCGCAATGTTTCCCTACGAAGGGAAGCCCCCCAGTTTAGCGAGCCTCAGGCGTAGAGATCACTTAGCACAAACCATATCGATAGTTTAAAGTGTTTTGTATGCCAGCGCTCATGTAAAAAGTAGTGCAGTGCTGTGGTAGAGAGGAGGTTTACCATAAGGATCCGAGGAGACACAACACGTTCTCCCATGGTCTAGTGGGTAGTGGGTGAGTGGCAGCATTACCCATTGCTCCTAGTTGTTGGTTCGAATCCGCTTGGATCCGAATTTTCATGTGTCGGTGATTGGGGCGCTCCATGATCAGTCAGCCCTTGAAGCTGCCTCGTTTAGCAATTACGATCTTGGTAGCCCCGCCCACACAGCATAATCTGAAATTGTCGGGCATTGCAATTTCAGGGTCGTCGCGGTGGCTTTAAAGTGTCCTCCTGGCGCCCTGGGGGCCTTTTTTTATAATAATAATATTATCATACCTTCCACAGCAGTACTCTATACCATAGAATCTCAAATAATTGGACTATGTGCTATGTAGCCGAGAATTCCCTACCTCAAAAAAGGGGCGAAAATCACGGCAAAAAAAACAAAAACAGGAGCTATTCAGCCCCTCTGAGAGATCAAAAAACAAAAAAAACACAAGACCTTACCAGAGGAGGCAACTCCAACGACATAGCACATGGTCCAATTATTTGAGATCCTACTGTAGATATAAAGCAGAGTCCGGCAATGGGTAGAGGCTAAAAAAAAGATAAATCTATTATTTTATTGTTATTATTATTATTTTCTACCAGTTGGATTGAGGTTTGATTTGTCTTTTCTGTCTTCAATCGATTATTTGTACCTACAAAATTCGCTCCTTTTTTTACCACAACCAATCACATTTCAAGATAATATTAAGCCACAATCCTACTGTCTAGCTCAGGGTTAAAATATTCTGGGATAGACTTAGCAAATTTTAGAGTTCTAAGGCAGTAGTTTTCCCCAGTTTTACTAGCTTGACTAAGTGGAATATCATTCAGAAATGCTCATTATGTAAAAACGCCACAACTGAATATTGGTTTTGCTTCACTATCAGAACGGGTTTAAATGCTTTCTTACAGTTCAATACAAGTACCAAATCCACAGTTAAACAAAGTTTCAGATTGCTGCCGAACTCTTCTGCTTATTATTTTACTTCCTGGATAATACTCGAGGTAGCCAGTTCCGAGAAGAATAATACTAGTCCTTACTATAGCCTGTTGTAGGTAACCTCATGCATACCTCTCAGATTGCTACAGACCAATATTTGTTACTACTTAGCCAAGGGAGTTGTTTTTCCATGTTAAGTTACAGGCACTATTGGTTTTGAGTTACTTAGATATTGATTGAACGAAGATGTGAAATCTTGGTTTTCATCTTAGAGTGAAAGAACTACTTGAGTACTTTGATCTAGGTCACAGCTTCTTACTTTATACTTTGTTAATTCAATACCATTAGACTAACATACAAATGTAGCATGTCGCCCCAGCAATGTTCCCCACCGTCGGAAAATCCGACTACCGATACCTGATTCTCTTTTTAACAAGTGTTACTCACCCACCAATTTCACAAAGCCTTCTGCCCAATTATTCCTACTAGTAGGCCAATCGTCGTAAAAAAAACCCCCAACCTTCCCTCACATCCCGAAATTCTACTTCTATCAAACCAACATATCTCTATTTCCCCAATCAACCATCCAACCAGGAAAACCCGAGCGCAGCCCCATGACTACCACCACTTCCACTGCCGCATCCGAAACCAGAACGTGAGAACAAGCCCACAGCCAACCCAGCCCACCATGACCGGCCGCTGCTCGGCAAGGATTATGATAGGATTATTACACCTCCTCGTCGGCCACATGCACACAAACACAAGGATGCACCCATGGCCATGGGTCACCGTCGGTGGGAGCGGCGGGATCCTAGGTTTCGGTAACTTGGAACGTAATCAACCTCACGCATTTGTGTAGCGAAGTTGGGTCATGTAAATTAGTCCCTCTTTCTTCCCTCCCCATATCCCTCATGAGGACAACACTAAAAAGATAAGTTACCCTGTTGAGGCGTTGTAGCATATGATTCCTAGCAGAGGAACCGCAGTAGGCTAGACAAGGTTAGCTCAGGCCACGGCGGCTGGTCTATTTTCCCAATCTTTGGTCATTCCAAGACTAACTTACCGGTAAGTATGGCGCTAGAAGCCGTAGAGGGGTGTGTGTTGTCTCCCCAATTCGACTTTTATTTTTTTTAATTGGCGGAAGGCAATCAATAAAACTCTTGAAGTTTATAACCACGATAGCCCCAGTATTTACACGCAAGCCACTCTGTGGCCAGCGGGGTTACATACTTCCCTCTTATGGCTTCTAGCACAGTAGTATAATAGATAGGATAGGAATGCGAAAGGAACTTTATGAGAGCTACGGTTGGTGGTTATAAAGCCCTAGCTCTCTACTCTTGGAATGGATTATATACCCTATTCTTAACATGTGAGTGGGAAACCCAGCATACCCCCGGGATCGCTTAAGGTTTACTCAACTTAGTAAAACGAGTTGTATTTCCACCCTCCTAGAATTACTCCCAGAGCTATTGTTGAATGCGGTGGCGTTGAGGTGATGACGCCGTAAATGTGTGAGGTTTCCCCGTCACTTGTATTGAAGAACTATCGCGACTACTAATGAATAGCACGTGCAGGCTCTAGCCCGGCGGTTCCATGGCTAATCTACTCACTAAGATAAGTTGGCTCTCCAGGCCTGACTGCTTAGCTGGGCTGGCATCGAGTGTCTCAGGTCTATTACCAGTAGTAGCACTGTACCTTCTACTCCCCGGATTTGTTGAAATATCTCTTCGAGCATGACTTCATCTCTCTAGCTAGCTTTTCCCTTAAAGTTTCCAAATACCAACCTGCTACCATAGGGAGTTTGGGCCCGTCCACCTATAGCAAATGTGGCTGTATCAAACTGCAGAGGCCGTCTATCCGCCCATAAAAATAGGCCATATCATTTCTACACCGGCGCGATACCACTGCTGACATTGGGCAATACTAAACCGCCCGGATCTGGTAATAGCTGTCCTATATCACGCCTCTTCCACCACTATTTTGTATTACCGGAGAATCTGGCTAACCGGAACCCTTAGAAAGCAAGCCCGTATCCCGGTTCAATCAGGGGTTTCTCCGGTGGATGACAATCCCCACTAGTTGCCCCGGCTCTTAGCAAGTCGCCCCGTGTGCTCACATAGACTCTTCTACCGGACTTAGAAACCATAAGCTCACTTATTACCGTTTAAGAGTTCATAGCATATAAGAACACTGTCGTCCCCCAACCACTGACTTTTCATCGCACACTGTAGCATCCGCTCCTTCCTCGCTCGGTTCTCGGTTATTACTAAAAGAACTTGGCTGTTCATTCACTTCTTCACACCAGAGTTGATCTCGGTACACTGTTTGAGAATCGCAGGTCGCCAGTTGTTTTATTCCCTTTGTCCTCCTCCCCCTCCTTCCCTTCTCCCTATATCTCGGTGGAAACATCATTTCCCGTTAGAAGAAGCCCCACATAATCACCCAAAATGCTCGCTCACCTTGAGATTGTCGCTATTCTCCTCGCCTTCATTGCCGCTTCAACTATTGCGGCCCCTACAATGCGTATCCCGGCCGACGAACTTGTAAGGCGGGAGGAGGCCCAAAAGGGAGGGTAAGTCCATATCTCTTCCTTGGCATCATCGCAATCCATTCCATATCGACGAAGTCTGCTGACTACTGCCCCGAGGTGATGCTGACAAACTTGTTGATAGCGAGTTCGGAGATGAGCCGTATGTACGAGTGGACACCGCAAAGCCCCTCGTTAAACGTACATGCAGCCCACGTGGTCGTGGTGGCGCTGGTACTTCTCCTGTTCGCAGCGATTCCGTCAGTAGCACTGGTAGTACTGGTGGTTCTGGCTCTGGTGGTGCTGGCCCTGGTGGCGGCCGTGGCGGTAGCCCCCCTTCCGGTGGCCGTGGCGGTGGTCCTCCTTCCGGCGGCCGTGGTGGTCGTGGTCGTGGTCGTGGTCGTGGTGGGTAATGTGAAGGGCAAAAACAAGAAGAGCATTCTTATAGTGGAGCATCGAGCGAAGTCTTCTCAGCAATCGATATTCTTATTTCTCTCTTTTTGTCCTTTCCTTTCCTCCTTTCCTCCTTTCCCCCCCTCCTTCCATTGAGCCGCTTTTTGTCGCTCCGGTGCTGCTCTCACCTCCCCTTTCCTTTTTATTATTATTTTGTCTTAAGTCATTTGTCGTACATGAAAGAACTAGTTTAGATGGGCAATGGGAGGGATGATTGCGTCAAGTACAGCATTATGAAATTAAATAAATATTGTCGCATAGCTAAACTCAACATCCATTACTATAAAAAATTGTTAATCTCGATAGAATCACGATCAGCCCTAAGTCTACCGAATTCACAGTCCCCGGAAGGAAGAAGAGATTTCTCCCGGAGGTATTTGATCCGGGTGAGTTTCGCCTACCGGTGCTTGTGATATACCGGTAGTGCACGGGTTGCATACTCCTCGCCACCCGGTAGAGGACATTCATAGAAAGTCACTCGGAGTGGCCAGGTGGCGGTGCATTGAACTGCACTTAACCCAACATATGGATAGGTGGGGAAGATGGCTCACCTGTTTACACCGGCCCGTAAGATGAGACCGAAGCCATCCCCGTTCTCATCCCTACCATCCCACTCAGTCTGCCCATCACTACACCGGAAGTGCCCGGCACCAATCTTGCAAATACTAGTATTTTCCATCACCCTCTCCAGCCGCAGTATTTCTCCAAGCTATTTATCGTAGTAGATACTAGTCAAAAAAAAAAAAAAAGAGCCCACCTACCCACACACCTTCCGATAAACTCTCGGCCCCCCTTCATATTCTTTGTTAATACCGGCAATCCACTCACCGGCTCTACAGGAGGCGGCGGAAGACAGGCACCTTCAGGACAGTACTTATTTAACCTTGTACCCTCAGAGATAGGAATAAACTAATCGCCGCCAAGGGATCGAAATCCGGTGGTTTGGTCTTCTTATCGAGTTACCCCAAATTGGGATTTAGAAAATTGAAAATTACAGTCAGGCTTAGCAGAGGGCTGTTTGCAAATCATGATTTCAGATCACGGCTATCTCAAATCACGGTGTGCCAAACAGGCCCTTAGCGATGGTTGCTTGAAGCGCTAAAGTAATTGATAGGGGGACGAGAATGATAGGGGAGCGAGAAGTGCAGGTGAACAAGCACTGCTGACCCTGTATTGGGTCAGCGACCGCCCCGTTGCTACCGTACCCTTAAGAAAGAGTAGTAGAAAAAAGAGAAGAATATTATTTTAACAGTAAACAAACAAGAACACATGCAGCACTTTGTATCATTCGTGATTTTCCCCTGTGAGGGAGGTGTCCTGCTACCCTATTCTTGCTTGGCCCTTGCTGACTAAGGTTTCACCAAAATTTATGTGTAGCGACTGTGCCCAACCGCTGAGGTAAGCGTAAAGCACACAAGACATCAGGCAAAGTTTTAGCCCTGAATAACATTTATGCCAACCATCGTTCTGAATGCCTCCCAGAGCCGCAAGGGCTATGGAGGGCCTCAATTGCGGCGGCCAAAGTTTCCTCGGCGCTATCCTGGTACAGCGCTGTGGGTCCGTCTTATGACAAAGCCTTCTGCCTCTATGCTCGAGTAAATATCGTAGGTGCTGTTAGGTATCATAACCAAGCAAACCGGTCCCCACATCCCCGGCCCGACAACCGGTAGGCTAAACCGGACGCCATCTAATCCTCTTGTTGAGTAAACCTTCTGGTAGGCCTACTTTCTATGCGCATTAGAGAGATTCTGTCCCATCCTGCACATTATCTCCGGAGAAACATCGGTGCACCGGCACCCCTTTTAGGTTCTGCAGGGGGTCTTTTACATTATCTCTACACGAAGTTGACAATACGTAGAAAAGTTTCTAGAACTACCGGTGAGGGACCCGACAATGAAAACAGCCCGAAATATTGTCAACTTCAGACTCCCCTACCTCAACAACCACAACTCCTAAGCTCAAAAGCTTCTATAAAAGTGTTTACTTTATAATTTTCTAGAGAATTCCAGAAATATTTAAACTTGCGGTGATGCTGGAGCGATTCAAAGTTTCGTTATCTTTGTATGAGGGCCGCCTAATTAACAGGGCCCGAGACACCGGTAACCAGCCATTTTAGCGCCACCACACCTAATGAAGTAACAGACCCGCTGATCGTTAACCAAACCCAAATAGGGGAGAGATTGTGTGCTTAATAAGAGAAATTGAATTAACACACTAAGGTGCTTCAAGATTGTGTAAATGCGTGCGATTACATAATTGGAAGGAACCTTGGCACGGTTATAGGTTGCCTATCACCACCATAAGAGCTGGAATAATTGAGAATGGCGCTAGTACGTCCAGAGTTTCCCCCTTCGAAACAAGGAGAGAAGACACGGCAAAAAGACTCTTTCAGCCCTCGGTTGAGACCAATAAAAAGAAGCCAATAGACCTTACTCGGGGAGGCAACTCTAGAAGCAGCTCCAACGTCAGCGAGATTCTCAATTATTCCAGCTCTCGCGGTACAGTATAAGTACCCGGGGAGATGGTTTCTCACAAGACAAGATTGTTAACCAGCAAAATAATCCTTGCTCTGCATGAAAACACCCCCCGGGCACTCGCACCATTCACCCTAGTCCAATCCTTGTTGTCCCTCTAGCAACGCAATGTCCACAAAGGAGCAGAATCTCGCTATGGCAGTGCCTGGCACTGTGTTTCCTGACAGCGCCGGCATGCCATTGCTTAAATTTGGCTAGAAAAAAAATTAGGCCAAGGACCGGGCAGCATCAGAAATTTTGCGAAATCTAATCATCCTCGAACAAGATGGACGTGCCACGTCCATTAATACCCTATGCCCTACTATTATACCGGCACTCCGCACCTTCTCACCTATGGCGAAGGACCCGACGGATTGGCTTCATGGTTCTTGCCTACGAGCCCAGATGGGATGAGGGAGTCGACATATTGTGATATCTAGGATGGAGGGATCTGCATGAACCAATTGTCGGAAGAAAATGCGTCCACGCCGAGATCTCGTTTGTCCCAGGCCTCCCGACATGATCGGCGGACGGCTATGATACCACCATTCATGCGAGCGTAAAGGCAAGAGGTGTTGCACACAAGCAGCCTTGGGATTTCCCCAGATTCGGTTTGCAATCATGGGCTGCGAGGACCTTTGTTTCCAAATCTATTCTGCGGGTCTTGGGCTGAGGGAGCGGTCGTGCACAGTACTAGTACAGCACTCGACGATCTGTCCGGGGCTTGAGCAACTCCCTAAGGTTTGTGGTATGGTGGGACTCCTTAGGCCGAACTATAGCAACAAGTTTCCGGGCTCACTGATTGTGTTTGTATTATAGGTTGCCTAGATTAACTACTAGTTCGCTGGTTAGTTAGTTAACTCATGGCCTTGTCATCTTAACCTGCCTATTAACCGTAAACAATTGGGTACTGTATAACCTTGTCCCGTTAACAACCTTTTTTCAAACCCCAACAACGCAATCAAAACTTGATATTTGCTGAATCTGCTTCTATTGCCTTAATCTATCACTTAATGGCTTATATTTGGGATCGGTGATGTTGCTCAGGAGTTTTTGTCATTCAAAGTTGGGTGATCTTGGTGTGCCGAAGTAGGTTGGATGAAGGAGTCCCCCAGCATAAGTTGGCTTTCGTCTGGTCGGGACTTGCGCGATGCAGCTGGACGGTGTGCCCACCGTGCTCGAGCACAAAAACCCCAAATGCGGTTGTCGTTTTCGTATAATCTGCTGCCTAGCGCTGCCGTGCGACTCTACAGCAGGAGGAATATCGTACGGCACTAGCACACGAAAGTGGCGAAGCTCCCCAGTTAAATATCTCTTCAGGCAGAGGATACTGGTGCTATTGTACGACGTTTGAGGCTGTTATGGCTATCATAGCCTGACGGTAATTCTCCGATCAGTTCCGTTTACACTTTTCACCAGAGAAACGTACCGTACCAGTATTATGAGTTTTCTCGTCACAGCATTGGTACCGATTGTTAAATCAGGGGTGATCAACGCTATGGCACAAAAGGCCGAGACACGGTTCAAGTAAAATGGGGCCACAGTCCCCCGCAGATGATGCATATTAGGATAGAGCTATCCCATTAAGGGCTTAGCGCCCTGCATCTTGGAAGGCAGAGAATCTTCTTTGCGACCTGGAACGAGGGAAGACAGCTTCCCGAAGAAGCCTCACTGGGGTCGTTAGGGGCATGAAAGAACCAGCCTCCATCCCTATCATCCTACCGGTATAGTCCCTTTTTTCCCACCCCTCATTTACTTGAAATTCACTAGCCCGCAGCTTCCCAGGGAGTCGGTGCGCGGGCCAACTGGGATGGGGTAAGCTGACGGGAGGAACTGACTACAAGAAAGCTTGAGCCCCCCATGAGATCCTGTTGGTTGACACACTGGTGGCTCGGTCCAACTTGGTTTCTTTTGACCACCGTCCTCTCTTTTATATAACTTATCAGTCTTCCACCTTTCTCCCCCGCACTGTTCTGTCGGCTCAAGGGCAGCTCATTCGGGGCCTTACATTCTTTTTTTTCTCTTTTTCGCTGCTCCTGTTGTGTGTTCGACTTTTCAAGTGATTTATCACTGTTCCGCTCTTTTTCATAATCAACTCGCGCAGCAAACAAAAGCCAGCACTTGAGCTTGTCGAGAGTATAATCACTATTACGAACGGCATACACGAACGCCCTAGCTTCCACTTGATATACCAGTGCCGGAATTACTTCTGATAGCTCTTAATTGTTCAGTTCAACAGTTGGAAAATCCGGTGCGTCGAGTCTAACCCCGCGAGACGATTCACTATATCTAACGAACACCCTAGCGAAACGAGGACTATCAAGATGCTGTCCAATTTGTTCTCTCTCTTTCATTCTTCAAAATCGGGCGCGGCTCCCACATCCCGATACAGACCTCCAGGCACCATGGGCGAAGAGCACTTTAACCTCCTCGCGTACCTGCAGATATCTGTCCGCGACGAGTCGCTGCAATGTGAAAAGCCATCTGCGGCTGAGATGCTGCACGGCACGAATGAGTCAAATCTGAGGAAGCAGGTACGTACCGGGTGTTTGTTTTTTCCTGTTATCTTTTTCTTCTGTTATCCCCATTCCCACCAATGAGATGCAGGCCCAACCGTTAGAGAATTGGATTGCGTTGGGCAGGGAGAGGAGAAAAAAAGTACTTTTCGCGAGGCTTGACTTGAGGTCTCCCAGAGTCGCTTTTCCTTTCTTTTCTCTTCTGAATTACCCCTTGTTCACTTTTTTCCCTACTTCGGAATGTGATAGATGCTGACTCTAACGTAATAGGGCCGCTTATGTCTAACTTTTGCACTAAAAAACTACACTTCCATCCCTGCCCCAGAGAAGATCCGCATTGCAAACGAACTTGAGCAGGCCATTGACGCGGCATACTCGGAGGAAGATTACAGGCACAGGATATATCGTATTGGCGGGTACCTTAGTGTAATTCCTTCTTTTCTTTCCTCCCTTGCTTTCGATATTTCACAATTAGCGCTACTAGCGCATGAGGAAGTACTATTACTAACGCAATACAATAACATCAGGAAAACCCACTGCTCCTCCAAGGTATCCTAACTGGCGAATTGGCTATTGAGCAAATAGCTGTTGCAGGTGCCAGTGTGCGTATTCTCTTTCCCGAACCTCAAGACAATGCCCACCGACTAACTAAATATCCTGTGATAGGGATTATCACCACCCGCCTCCCCGATCCACGAGAAGGGAAGCACATTCGGGATGGAATCTGGATGGTGCTAGTGAAAGCGTAGAAAGATAGAGCAGACAAACAGATGCCAAGTGCAACGGAGTAGCCAATTTCGGGAACCCTCTGAGACTTCCCATTCTCTTCTATCGTAAATATTAGACTTTTTTACTTCTTTCTTATAGGCCATTTATAAATTAATGTAAATTATTTGGAGTGAGCGAACTTTCATACCATCTGGCACTGTGCGCGTAGTCCTGCCCCTTCAGTCACGGCTCTGCCACAATATCTATTTCTCACTTTCCCGACCGGGACAGGTGGGATATGCAAGACGGCAATTATTACACCATGCATGCCCCTTCCCTTCCCTCCTCTTACTTTCCTATCCTATCCTATCCTTCCAACCCTCTCCCGCCGCGCATCAAGTTCTTCCGTGAGACAGTTCTGTGATACGAGTAAATTAGTTTACGGATCCGAGATTTCGGACTGGCCGTGGTGGTGGCATTGGAAGTAAGGAAGCGGTCCGTCGGCAAGATGATTGTGAAATACTAGGGGGCGGCGGAGGAGGAAGAGTTGTGTGGACATACGGTATGGTAATGAGGCTTTGCTATCTGTTGGATACTGTATCATAGCTAGCTAGCACCTGGCACAAGGAGCACTTGTTTAAGATCACAGCATAACCTTACCGAAGATGAGAGCCAATAACTGGTGAATCCTTGCGAGGCTAGGGGGAAATATCGTACGGTAATTAACTTTATTTGCATTGTATGGTTTGGTAAGCGTGGGCGTGGGATGTGCCGTGTGGGGAGGGGAGTTCGTTAGTACCGGTAATACTGTGGAACAATCTAACCAACCCGTACATTACCACCGCAGGAACCCGATCAATTGAACAGTGTGCTTTGTAGTTAGGAATTCCCTTCCATGGAAAGTGTACCATACCGGTACCTTACTGAGAAGGAAAGTCTAACAACAACATACCAGTAGTACACACGGTTCTATTGTTCAAGTTTCCACGACAAGTTGCTACCGGTATGCAGCGGGAGCTACCTCCCCAGATAAGGTTCCCGTGTTTCCTTTCTTTCTTTCTTTCCCTCTTTTTCCTTTTATTGTGCCTTTATCCCCTTTTTTTTTAAAAAAAAAGCGGGGGATTTCCGATTGCATCCCGCGGCACACGGTTCGATTATTCCAGTTCCCAGGGACAATAGTGGTACTTGTATTTAGTTTTTATGAGTTACCGGTATTCGTGGGGTGCCCAATTATCGGGGTCTTATTCTAAAGTATGATATTGGAAATGCGGCCCTAGCGCGGTCAAATAAGGCGTAGCTCAATCCCTGTGAGCGAGTGAGAGTACTGGTACTGGTATCTTAAAAGCCTCTCGAGGAAACTATTTTCCTCGAGAAAAAAAAGTAAAAGCATTGGCGCAGTAGAAGCAAGTACTGTACCCCATGGCAAGACTCTCTCAGCCTTCTTGCAAATCTAGTTCCACTGTCGAGTCACGTTTTATTCGACTGCACCAGTGGCGTTTCCTGTTGGAAATCAGTTGGTGCTGCCCGGCATGCTCTGGATGTGGTTTCTTTTGCCTCACGAAAGTGCAGGAGTTCTGAAATATGTTTCTGTTGATGGATGGGTTGGAGTACGGACAAAAGAAAGCAGGAAGGCTATGGAGATGAAGGCAGAACAAGGGTCCGGGATTTGTACTAAAGACACAGGAGAACGGGGGTTCTTGTTAAGCATTTCTTTTTGTTAAGGGATTACACAGGATACTTCTTTCTTTTGTTATCACGGGGGTAGGTAAACCATTGGGGACATGTGTAGAAGAAAGCAGACATGGAAGGGTAAGGATGGCTTCGTTATGTTTCATATCATATATACTCCTGTCTTTACTATTACCGGTAGTTTAACAGCTAAGAAAGAAGAACGAAGTTGCGCTCCATTCGCCCCCGTTGCCAACCGGTGTCGTATTTTCATCCTGTCCAATATTTCTGATACCGGTATGGTATTCCAGCACTGACTGTAAGGTATTTCTAGAGGCGCCAAATGCTCTTACCAAACTACGGTTAGCGTTCGTAGGTATGATATTTCCGGTTCCAATGGTTTTTATCACTCAAGATAGTTCTGTTTTGGAAAGTGCCTTGAGAAGATACTCGTGTAAGTGAGTGAGGGAGGGGTGTATATCGGTGCGGTTTAGTTACACCGGAAGGATCTAACCCTTAGTGCCCCGGGGAATAGACAGAGAATATCCCTATTGAGTTCTCGCTATAGGTATGGGGGTTATATAGGGTGGGGAGAGACAGATTTCTAAAAGCTGTATGTATGGGTATTGGCTGTGTGGCACAGGACTTAGGGTTCAGGTCTACCGGCAGCTCCATAACCTATTAATACTGAAATTCCTTCTGTGCCTGCGGACTGCGTGGTGGTACTTGTAGATCCTTACATCGATACCAGGTAGTTTCGTAGTAAGGCTCAGTGCATATTCCATTTGCTTTATCTCAAAGAGACCCAAATTTGCTACTGTACCCGAAACAAGACTTACCCTGAAATAGAAATTGTGACCTCAAGACAAAGAGTCAAAGCAAACATAGGTATGGTACAGTATCATGAATCCCAGGACTATGATAATGGTAGAATTGGTGAAATCCCAAGTGAAGCCTCCAAGATGGGAAAAGCACAGCCAAGAGGGTGGGCAACGCCGCCACTCTCGGGACTCGAGCGCGCCACTCTGGGGGATACTGCATTCGAATTTTACCCTTCTCCCCCCCGATTCCCCCTATTTACCTTAAACAAAAGGCCCAAAAGTCAACTTCCTTTCCCTGCCATTGTTCCTGCCCTGCCGGCAGCAAAGACTCCAGTATGTCGAATGAGACTGAGACTCTAGTCACCAATGAAGTACAGCTCAAGCTACTGGTTGTAAAGTCGGAGCTTGGCGAGTCTCGTCTTGCGTTTATGTCCGAGTTTAGGTTTTCGTCTCTAGTATAATTCCATGTCTTTATCGGCGAGGTGTAGCTTTCCCATACAGTTGATTGCCTAAATGGCATATGGGTTCTACCTCAGTGGGCCTGCTTCTAGGGATACACCAGCCATCATACAAATGTAAAGTGAGAATGGGGGTTGAGGGGTCTCATTGGATCAGTTATAGATTCAACAAGTATGGTGGATGGGGGGGAAACTATATACTATGGTATAAAACCTGAATGCCTCGTAATAGTGCCTCTTTGGACAAAAGAGCCAGTCCAGCAGGCACAGGTGTGTTAGCGTCAGACAGAAATGCTCCTTTCTTATTCTAAGCTCTCGAATACCCTGGGTCACCAATCTCTCCTCTTACAAGGCTTATTTAGATGGACGTTGACCACAGACTGGTAACACCAAGATCCCTTTTGTGCTTGAAGGAGGAATTATATCGTAGCTAGAATATTAATGATGAAAAAAGGTAGGGCTGGCTTAGAGCGAGGCCGGACTCGAACATTGATATATAAGGGCCTGTTTGGATACGACGGTTCTTCCCCCATACAAATGGCCCTTATCCTTCCGTTTCAGAAGGCCATTTTCATAGCGGAAACGGTCGCCCAACGGAATGGTCCCATTTTTTGCCAAACAGGCCCTAAGTGTATCATAGGAGAACTAGAATATTTCCTAACTTGTGATAACCAGTTTAGAGTATTGTGCTCTGCATTGAAGTCGTGTTTCACGAGGACCTAGTTACTGCTCCAGCAATCCCTTGATTGGTCCAACACCCCTGTCATGGAGGATCACTCGTTTACTAAGTCCTAAACTATTGGCTCAGGAAGAGTGCAATTCATTTCATTGTAGTAAATTAGCGAAATCTTCCCCCACATGCCGTTTACACGCTGGTGATAGATCACATGGCTTGTCATATCTCTTCTCTTGAGAACGCATCTACTCACATGATATGGCCCCTGCACAATAACAGGTTGTAAACCGTTACCCTCCTGGTAGTGCGAGAAAATATAACCATCCCCGTCGGTGGGATAAGTATTTGCCCCCTCCGTACCGGTAATGTCGTCCGAAATACCTAACTGGCGTAGTGGCTAAGATGGCAAGAACCAATTGGCCCTTGTAGAATTAGTAGGAGCTGTGGGGATCCGATTCCCTCCCAGCAAATGGGCAATAATTAAACAGTCTTTCACATAAGGGGAGGAGAGACAACAAGACCGGTAAAATCCCTCCCCACAGCTCTCCCCACAAACAATTCATCCTCCCAGGAAACGAAGAAGAAAGAATAAAAGACGTACGAATTAATTACTTCTAGTAAAAGGTATCAGATCTACCAAGCGGTAGAGAGCCTCAAGCTCAGGCTAGGAGTTATCTGCTAACTTTCCCACTCTAAACATTCCCACAGCTTTAGCTCACCTTGAGACTTGGAGAGACTGGAACCCGCCTCCTCCGTTCCACCAGCAACTAACCTTTTTGGACACTCTCCCCGCCCTGTACTGTAATTTGTGAAAAAAGGAATGCATGGCATTGGCAAGCATCAGTCAGAACCTACCATTCTCCATATCCGGGATTTGTAACTCCACCTCACAAGAAATCACTCGCGCCATCTCTATCTTTTGCCGTCCCTGGCGGATGGCATAACCGCACGATATCAGACTACCGGTAGTACTTGTTCGTGACGAACCCACCCACTCGAAAGCCCAATACAATCCCTCCCACGAGTGCGTGGTAAGTGTTAGCGTGTGTACTCGTACTTAACCGTCTCATATTCCCCCCCCCACCCCCTCACTTCAAAACCCCCTTCCAACCGATATTTCAAGACCCCCCATTGTTTATCAGGAACTCTCGCGATCCTTCTTTCATCAAGCCTTTTGTTTCTGCGAAAGCTTCTTCTTAAGCCCTCGTTTTTATTCATTCACACCAAGAGTTTTCTCCCCCCTTCACATTTGTTTCTTCCTTCTCTCCGTCCCGGGATTCCAGCCCCTCTGTATAACATTATCACATCGTACCGACAAATGCCTTCACAAAAAACATTAGAGTTCTAACTTTCCATTAAAAAATTTCGTATCCAGCCCTATTCCACACTGTGGCTGGAGTAGAAGGGAGAAATTGGCCAATTTCTTTTTCTGTGCTGTGCTCCTTAGCACCCTCCGTATGATGCCTGACGGAACCTCTCGACTAGCTATATTCCAGTAACATTATACACAAGCCCTTCTTTATAGAGTCCCTTTCCTTCCTTCCCCTTGAATATATCCATATACACGGTTTTTTCTTGTCATACTGACTTCTTCTTGGCTCAAGCTCTAGAAAAAGGTAAAGAACAGTGTGGGGATAGTAAGTTGCTATTATTATACCAGTTTTCCTTCATGAGGTCATCCCCCTTGTTCATGTTCACGGCCAGCGCTTCAGTTTGCTGAGGTATGGCTAATACATGGTAAGGTCAAAGTATAGCTGGCAAATTCGTAAGACCAATGAAAAAGGTATGTATTAAAAAAGTTTAAAATCCAGGCCTACCCAATCCAGGCCACCGACCCAACCAAACGAACTATGATATATAAGAAACCGAGAAAGAAAAGAGAAAAAAAACTCCTCTACAAGGCATACACATAAAACTCATAGCATCATGGCTCGTGAACCAATCCAAACTCCATCCAAAGAAAAAGAAAAAATATATGAAAAACAAACAAATCAAAAAAAAAAAAAACACATTAGAAATTATCGAAACTCATTCACCCGCCGATCATACCTCCGGTTCACAGCACCCAAGAGCGCTTTCAAAATCATATCACCATTGAGCTTCTCCCCTTCTCCGGCGCTAGGCGCTCCTACGAACGGCGTAAAGTCGACCATATCCCTGATGCCGTAGATATCCACGAGCGCGTCGTCCAATTCCTGCAACGCCTCACGCGCGCCCTCCTCGTTTCCAATCTGCACGAATTGTATGCCAACCTGGTGCAGTGGTGCGTTGAGTTCCTCCAACCTCCGGGCGGCATGGACGATAGCGCCCTCGGGATCGTCGGTTGGTTCCCCGTCCGTTAGTACGAGGATGTTCAGTGGCTTTGGGAGCGAGTCGTACATTGTTGGGTGTGGGCCGGGGCCAGTGGTAGATGGGGTGTAGGCGGCTTTCGCATCGGCGTACTTGTCCAGGTACTCTCGCAGAATGCGGTCCAGACAAGCGCCGGTCGGGGTGACGCCTGCGGGCTGAACGCGATCAAAGAGGTCCCGCACGGAGGCTGTGGAGGTGACGTGCTTGCGATCGTACTGAGGGGAGTTGAGGAAGTGGATGTCTATGCCGTCGGAATCGTACTTGGTGGCGATGGCGGCGAATTCCCGGAGGGCTCGACCGAGTTGGTCCCAGTACTCGCCTGCCATGGAGGCTGAGTCGTCGACTACGAAGACTGTGTCAAAGGTTTTGAGGAAGTCGTATTGGTTCTCGCGGATTGAGCCCCTGTGATTGGCCGGACCGGAGCGACGAGCAGGTTTGGATGCTTTCTTCTCGTCTAGATAGAGGGTTGAGGATTTGGGAGACGGTGCACCGGAGCTGGAACTATCCACCTGCTTTGGCTCCTGCGCGATAGAATCACTGCTTCCGATCTCTACCGCTCCCGAGCGAGACTCGAACCTTCTCGGGACGGCGGAGTCGCTATAGCGCTTCTGCGGCCCTTCTTGGAAGGACATGTTGCCAACAGGGGAAAAAGCGATGTACTCCACCCCGTCTCGATGAGGGGCAACAGGATACGGGGGCGGCGGTGGTCGATAAACCGGTTGCGAATTTGTCCTGCGAGCCTGCTCTAGTGGAGAGGGAGTTGGAGGAGTGGTTGTTATAAGTGGTGTGAGGGGGGCTTTAATTGGTCCTGAAAGTTAGCACGAGGTAACATCATTTGCAGGGGGGGGGGGACCTACGACTTTCCCCATGGCTTCGCCCATCCCCTCGGATTTCCACCCCGCCGGATGAAGCGACGGATAAGTCGCTACTATTCGCGCCACTAGAAGACACCGAAGACGGTTTATGCCGACGGGATCCTCCCGGTTCAAACTCGGGGTCTATCACCCTCAGCGATTGGGGAACATTGTCCTCGGGGGCGGTGGAGGCTCTCCTCCTGCGGTGTCGGTGTCGGTGGCGCTGTGCTTCTTCGTCCGAAGGGATTTTAACGGGTACATTTCCCCCGGTTGGAGTAACAGTGTAATCCTTCTTTTCATGATGGTGATGGTGCAGATGACGATGATGATGACGATGAGGGATTTCCTCATCAGGTGGACTTCCATCCCCACCCATGACATAGGACAGGTGGCGAAGGGCGCTCATACTCGGTTTCGTTTCTCTCGATGAGGAACAGTAGCAAGCGTATTTACTCGTACTTGAGCACTGACTAGGGGTTGTGTAAGAGTAGTAGGGGGTTAAAACAGAGCGAAGATCAAAGCGAAGATCAAAGCGAAGATCAAGTGGAGAGGAGAAGGAGGAACCTTTGAATTATATACGGTATTCAGAGGGGTAGACTATGTTTCTCTTGTCCTATCCCAGGGCTTACTGAGCAACGCTATGTATCATATGACTGGCGTGATAAGCACAACACTAGCCCAAGGCTGAATTCCGCAGCACTTCTAGAAGATTTCCTATTCCGCTACGGTATTATATATATCATACCACCACAGCCTCCCCCGCCTTACTATTGACCTATTCTCGAAACGAGACCACAGTAAACATTTCAAAAGCACATTTTTCTTGCCCCGTTGGATTCTACTATAGAAGCCCCCCCTCTTCTTATAATAATATTATGACTTTAAACAAGTACAGGGACCATTACCCGCTCGTAGCATTTGAAAAATATCTCTGGTGGAGGGGAAATACGAAAAAATATCCGGAAAGGCAATCCTATCCTATTCCTTTAACCCGACTCCAGACTTTGGAGAAATTGCCCTCGGGTGCCAGCACTACGGTACAGTCCCGGTACTCGTAAAGTAGATTATGACGCAAGTGATGCTTGGCAAGTTCCTGGCTTTAACAATTACCATATGATGGTGGTGCTCGAACTTGGTGGTGGTGGGATATCTCGCTCAACGACGGCGTTTCCCATTAATTCCTTGAGCGCGAGGCTTAATATTTAAATGTTACCGTTTACCGTGAAAACTTTTTGCGATTCGCTATCTCGAGCACGCCCTACAATCTCCTGATTCGAAGGCAAAAAGGTCTCGAGAAAGGGTTAATGCTTTTCCAGTTAGGGTACAGCATCAGCTTTTCGGGACATGTTGGATCTCATTTAACTGGTATGATAATACCCGGGTATGAGAAAATTCTGTCAACTTGTCAAATTACCTTAAACATATCCCGAGCCAACGGGGATAACGGCGAATCGCAAAGGGGTTTTTCACGGTACCGGTACTGTACAAGTACCGGTACCGTACTACACAGAACAGTGGCTATTATGCGGGGAGTGTGGCAGAGTTGGATGAACCTCTCTCTCGCTCCCTTCCCGCCAAGATAATCTAGTCATGCGCCATAATTAAGTGCTACCGTTGTGCAACACAATACGGCGATTATATTGTTTGTCTCTACTAATTTCTCTCTTCTTCTATTACTCTGCAGTACCGGTACCGTACTTTACACCACTTGACTAATTATCGTACTACTATTAGCTTGTGTTGTGAGCACAAATGAGGCGAGTCCCCATTTATCATACTAGCCAAAATTGGGGAGTGAAAGGAGAAAGTCGGGCGACTACGGTAATTAGCGATATTCGACTCATCCACCAGCGACCATACCGGTACTCGGAAACGAATCAGAGCGCCAGTACCAGTACCGGTATGTTCGCCTCACATACAGTACCGGTAACCCTTTACCTCCTCCTCCTCCTCCCCCCAACAACCTGTATTTTTCAGGCCTTAATGCGAGAACTACAGCAGAGATTACCCATGGGCAGGGGCACGAGCACAAAGTGCTACTGTTGTAATACTGTAGCGTGAACCAGGGAAACAACGAACCTGAATGTTGCGGCGCATGTCCTTGATCAAGCACGGCACGTATGATACCGTCCAGCGACCCACGACTCCAAAGAATCAATCTGTCATACCCCGATCACAAAAAAGAAAGACTTCTCAGGGTCCACAGAGATCATGTCAGAAGTGTAAATAATTTTCCCCAAGTTTCTTTTTATATTTTATATTTTTATTGTTCCTGGTGCTGCTGAGGTGGATCAAAGAGCTGAGATGCTGTTGAAAACTCACCTTCCACCACCAAGTTGGCTTGGAGGCGAATGAGTTGTACTGTACATAACTCAGCGCTGAATCTTAGGCCCCCTCCGGTCTACTTGTGCTGTACTTGTACACAAATCTTGAGCCCCGCGGATTCGTGAAACCATGCTTCTGCTGCTACTGCTGCTGCAGCTGCCAAAAAGTCAATTCTATTCCATTTCTTGGGGCAGCAGCAGCCTACCTGCGTCATGGTAAAAAAGTCTTACATACAGTAGCGGTACAATTGGTATTGTACCCGGCACTTTTGACTTTCCCATTGCAAAAAACGTGTCGTACAAAAAGAAATAGAGTGTAACCGTCATAAACACCCTTACTTCTACCTCCCCTCCCCGCCCTGGACCCCATCCTCTTATGCACCGTAAATCACACCGAGAGTGTCATACAATAATAATATTATCATTATCATTCCCTGGATATAAAAAAAATAAAATATGCAATGCACGAAACCGCTAATATTTCACACGGCGGCGGCGGCATGCAGGTCTGAACTGTTGTTCCCTTTACAGTACTTTGTCAAACTTGAACATTGGGAGCAGGCAGGATGGTATCGGTAGTACTCGTAGATGAACTCTGCAGGGGCCCGGGCAGGGCGGAGGCGTTGAATGGCAAATGTTGATGACATCGTGGAAAGGGTAGTAGCCTTTCTGAAGGCTACAGCCGACACTGTGCCATCATCGTCATCGTCGTTATTATAGAGACGGTCAGATGATAGTATGCTGATTTTTCAATGTGCGATATCCCGCTAGACCGCACCAGCACTACTCGCCGTCCTAGTCATTGCGATCGATAAGTTAGACCCCGTTGTCCATAGTAACCATGGTATCGTAACGTTTCAACAAGTTAGCCTTAAAAGCATCCCTATCCATTTCGTCATCTCATCAGCCTTATTTCTATAGTAGCATCTACGAATGAAACTCCAGGTAACGTTTTGTTCTGGAAAGCCGTGCTCGAATCTGCTGACAATCTAAACCCCGTCCGTCTTGTTCCCCGGTTTGCATAGCCCGCTGTTTCTTCTCTCATACAGTTGCCCCAGTTGAAGTCCCACAAGCGAAATGGTAAGGTGGTAATCGAGCAGACGTAGTTACGGGTGCAAGGAGGATGTCTGGCATATATGCGCCTGGCGTGACAATCACGGTACAGCAACTGTCACTCGCTCGCTGGCAAGTATCTTAGGTCGCAGTGGAATACTTATTCTCCTTCCTTTTGCTGTATGTGGTCGATTGGGTGCGGGGGTTTTTTTGCGGTCTGGAAAAACGTATCATAGCTCCCACAAACGAAAAAAACTGGGGGGAGAAAGAAAGAAAACTTCACCAATCCACAGGGCAACTGAACAAATATGGAGGGTTTGAAATGTATATTAAAACACTAGAACGAGACTAAGAAGCAATTATACATGATCGACCACTACAAGGACTTTTTCCCCACACCGCTAGCATCATCGTCGAGTGTAGTGATTCTCTCGTTAGGTTTAGTGACCATCTCCGTGTAGGCTTCAAAGCAGATCCACAGGGGGATGACCACCCAGGTTATGTTCATGGCAAAGAGGTAGAGCCAACTAGCAATGTGATTCGTTAGCATGACGAGAAGTTGAGGTGCGCAGCACAAATGGGGATACAAACGTGTACAAGGGATTGCTAGTGTCAAGATTCTGACTACCAGTGAGCCACTCGGGAACGAAGGTCATCCATCCTACATTCGTCCGCCCCAATTAGCCACTCCCACTTTCTTCTTCTTCTTCACTCACTTCTGACCCCCCCGATGATAAAAACATACCACCATAAATCTCACACACCGCAAGTACAAGCATCCAGAACCAAACACTCTTATCCTTCTTCCTAATCAATTCAGAGACCCACCACGCCAACGGGCCCCCTATCAAACCGGTAGGAATCTCCAAGGTGATAATACCAACGTCGGCATGAGCCCACCGTCTATCCGCCTTCCCATACTCCCTCCACAAATGGCCGAACAGGCCGGTGGAGTACTCGGCGCCATAAGCACGCGACAAGTCACCCCACAACACGGTCGCACTTTTTCCAGTCAAGCCGGTGGGGGCTGACGCAAAGAAGGAGCAGTACAGGAACGAGACTTCGAAGAGGATGTGGATCAAGGCATCGAACAGGTGCCAGCCATAGAGGAAGCGAGTCTTGGAGGAGGCCCCAGCGGGGAGAAAGTATTTGGCCGAGAGGTAGGAAGATAGCAAGACGGAGCTGAAGAAGAGAAGGGATAGGACGGTTGTCCCGTCGATTACTTCGAGTAGCGACGGTGGAGATGCATCGGTGGTGGTCATATTTGCGGCGAGATGAAACCTTCCGAAAAAGTTGGTAGTGGTGGTGGTGGTGGTGGTGAGGAATTAAAGTGTTGTTGAATGAGGTTTTGTTGTTGCACCTGGCTAATTTTTAGTTGTCAAGAACTTTATGGTTGGTTGATGCAGGGAGAGGGGTACTAGTACTTTGGGTAAGGCTTAGCGTACTTGTAGGGTACTCGAGTACACATCATGGGCTGAATTGAGGAATTTGGAAGCCCTGAATTCCCAGGTCTTTGACGGAGGGGGCGGGGCACTGCGCACGAATTATGATAATAAATTTCGGCGTTTTGGGGCTAGTGATTTGACATAATTAATTAATTGTCACGGCTACAGCACGGTATCGTACTCACCAACAGGCCTTAATTGTAGTTCTGCTTAATGGATCAAGCTGGTGGTTGCATTTTTGGGCTTACCGATAAGCAATTTTGAACGATTCTTTAGTTGGCAGAGCGTTAATTAGGGGAATCCCGAAGACCCCGGAATTCGGCATGCATGTCGTCAAAAAGTAGTCTAGTTGGAAATCTTATTTGTGGGGGATACTATGCTTGTTACCCCACACTGCTCTACTAGTACTCGCAGAGAGAATATGGTAGGTAAAATAGTCTAAATAAATAAATTTACCATCAAACTCAGAAGCTATGCCCATGCCTATTATTTACCAAAGCTGGAAAAGCTGCCACTACGGTTAAAGTCCCCACATTTCGATAAACACCACTCAGTTGGAATAGCTGTAGCCTACGGTATCCTAATAACAGTGACACCGTTGCGGGTAGCCTAACCATCTCCCTCCAAATAACGTGACCCCGGACGCAGCCGGGGCGGGGTCTCGGTCTCGGAGGGAGGGAGGGAGGGAGGGGTAACTCCCCCTCCCAACTTTTGGCTTACTACTTCTAAGTGGCCTATCATTGAGAGGTTGGAATTGTTGGATGGATGGAGGATTACCGTAAGCACGGGAGTGAACCAAAATGTCACACACGGCTGGCTATCCGGGATCGTGCAGCAGTCCTCGCAGGATACCGTAGCAAGGCTATCGGCTCTAGAAAGCGATTAGGAGGGAAAACCCCGATGGGTTTTTTA
>Ga0307507_10004529_pt1 | contig 24428 bp, 11 predicted proteins | sample 7_EM_MG_FD_207223 | JGI IMG/M metagenome (GOLD analysis project Ga0307507, IMG submission 207223) | Populus trichocarpa ectomycorrhiza microbial communities from riparian zone in the Pacific Northwest, United States - 7_EM | ecosystem: Host-associated > Plants > Roots > Unclassified | place...
AATACCCATGCTTGCAATGCTTTATTTTCAAATAAGAGTTTATTATGGAGAATAAAGGGCAATAATGGACAATGGTATTTGTTTATTTTGGAATTTTAATATTGTATGATTATTCTAGATTTTATTATTATCTAGAACTATTAATATTTATTATATAGTAGTTAAATTAAGATTCTAATTCTCTTAGGATGCGTATGGTACTGGACAGAATTGGAAGGATGAGACTGGACTGAATCAGGCAATACAGGATAAGCTTGTTTGGTGCACATTGGACTGGACTGGAATAAACAACTCTGTATTGCATTTGACAACCATAAAACAAGACAGATCAACACTATATAAGGACGATAATACTCTCATGCTTTCTCATATGAATAAATACAAAAATAATAATATAATTGTTTTTAATTGTTTTCAATTTATAGAATTGATTCTGTTATAAAATAATACTATATTATGTTATTTAATTCTTATTTGTTTAATAATAAAATACTTAATTAAAATATAATTAATTAATTAAATACAGTAATAAATGATTGTACAAACCAGGCTCGACAGTTTATAATTAGACTGGCTAGGTCATTGATCCAATCACAACTAGTCAACCGAGTCAAATCCAACCATGACTTCAGGTCAAAAAGTTGACTTTGAAAAAAAAAATTGCTTAGAGTAGAATTCAAACCTTGGACCTATTTTTTAAATGATTCAATTTAGTTTTAATATTAGAAAGTCGAAGTTAACAATAATTAACCCATTGAATCAGCTCACTAACCTAGCAAGTTGACCCATGAGTTGATGATCTGGGATTTTAGCTAGGTGGCTGTGTGTTAGGTCTAACAATGATCATAAAAAAGTTAATTATGTTTAACAAATAACTCTATACATAATTAAAAAGTAGTCTTTTATTTATTAATATATTTGAGTATTTTCACAAATAAAGTTATTATTTTATTTTATTTATTTTGAAATTATAAATCTAAGTATTTTATTTTTTAAAAAATAATTGAAGTAAATAAATTTTATTATTGTTGAAATAATTAATTTCTTTTATTTTATTTTTCATAAATAAACATTTATTTTTAAAAATAATTAAATTTTCATTAATTTTATTTATTTTCATAAAAAGTTATATGCAAAAAGTCCAAAGCTCAAAAAGGCGATGATATTTTCCAATTTAAGAGAAATAAGTATGGGTAGCATACAAAGAATGCCTTGATAAGTTTGTCCCAGGGGACAACACAAGCTTATCCTTAGGGGGTGTTCAAGAAAAAAAAAATTATGAGACAAGATTGAAACCACCTCTTTTCCTGTTTCATGTGGACACCAAATAGCTTCATTAGACAATTTGTGTTGTTATAATGTCCCGTGTACCAAACATATCCTTATGGATTTAAGACTTATTATTTTATTTAGTTTGATGCATCTAAATAAGCATCTAGATATTCAGTTATAAGTTCATTGAATTATTGAATAAAAATAAAACCTTCTTCAAGATTGTGTCTCTCTTGTTTGGTGATCTTCCTGGTGGTTTCACACCAATTTATGAATAAAACTTCCAACTATATACTTTTGAAAGCGTGATGCAATCTCTCTTACGTGTAATAACTCCTAAGAACTTTAAGTACGAAGCTTAGTTTTTCCTCCTAAGTGTGACTCCTAGAAAAACTTTCCATCTTTCTACAGTTTTGCAGCAAACAAACCCCCATATCCTCACCATCAAACAGCCTCCATTGGAACTCCTAAACATCCACACGTCCATAACCAATCAAACCTATAACCATTAGCCACCAAAAGATCAATTCAAACCCTAAAGTCCCTATTAGGGTTACTGTTTACTGTCTGAATAAAGCAGTACCAGAACAAAACGCCTAAGCTGCCGTGCAATAGTTATGCTAGATGATAAAATCAGCCCTTGGAAGCAAAAGATACAATCCTTCGCTATTGGGTGAAAGATCCTGAACAACAAGAGAGATACATTAAAAGGAAAATCTCAAAATATACCTCAGAATCCAGTCCTAAGGAATTCCTTCGGATAACATCCTTCAAATGAGCCCTCTCCAAAGCCTCCCAAAGATCAGCATCATTGTGTTCACTGAAAGGATCAAGATTAAACCTGACAGTTCCTAAACAAAAGAAAAGTGGGGCAGTCAACTAAGTATAATTCATCACAATCATGGTTCAAACTTCAAAATAAGATTTTAGAAAGTGTACCTGAAAAAAGAACAGGTGCCTGTGGTATGATACCAAGTACTTTGCGTAGATCCATCAATCCAAACTTTGAAATATTACAATCATCAATCAAAATCCTTCCTCTTTCCAGCTCTACAATTCGAAATAAAGCATTGAGCATGCTGGACTTTCCAGCACCAGTCCTTCCAACAATCCCAACCTTGTCACTAGGAAAAATAGTGAAGGACAACCCATGCAAGACTGGTAGAAGTTCAGGCCTGTAACGTAAGACAACATCTTCAAACTTGATTGCTCCTGATGAAGGCCATCCAGGAGGGGGACGATTGCTCTCAATAACAAGTGGAGCCTCTGATGGCAACTCTATATATGTGCCAACCCGTTCCACAGAATTTAAGCTATTCTCGGCCAAACTAGCAAGTCTCAGTACAGCAGTCAACAAACTAGTGATGTTTAAAGCATAACTGAGAAGTAGACCCATTGTAGATGCAAAAGCCTGCTGGTTATCTGCCCTCCCATTCTGCATAACCGCGAAGGTCGCTGTAAACCAAATCATAATGCCCCCTAATGTTTCCAACCGGATTGCCAGCCAGCGGTTTGCACCCATGTTGACAAGGGTGTATCTGACATTGTTGTCCATTGATTTTCCATTTATGCTGGCCATCCGATCATAAGCTTTGTATGCACGAATAGTTGACAGACCATTCAGAGCTTCTCCAAATTGTGCATAAACAGGTGATCTAGTTATGGAATCCAGTCGCTTTACTTCACGGGCTGTGCTCTGTAGAACAAAATGGTTCTTAGATAGAACTATGCATTTAGAAATAAAAATTCATCTAAGGATAGAAATTATTTATCTTCCAAAAAGTCACTGAAGCAGCATAATATGTTCTTTATCCTAGATATACTGCAGCAAGAATTCATGATAGCAATAATAAGAGAACAAAAATGATAAAAGCTATTTATGAGCAAGCATTGCATCAATCTCCTACTAGATACAGAACTACTCGTCAATCTACAAGATATTCTGATATTCTTTGATTTCAACAAACATGGCATGATACAAACTTTATGCTGTAAACTTCCAAGTACCTTAACAGTGTCCATGACAATAAATGATGAAATCTCGAAATCAAAATGCTGATGAATGGTATGATATGACAGATAAAATAAAAAATTATTGCAATTGCTAGAATTCAGATGAATGAAGGACATGATAAAAAACTGGCTAAATTGAGTTTTTCCATAATAGCAGCAGCAAAAGTAGTCTGATTCACATTGAACAGACAAGGCAAGAAAGAAAACATAAACTAACCTGCATGAGGGAACTGAGAATAAACATAGGGGCCAATATCACAGAACAAACTAACAAAATCTTGTCCTTAGTTCTACAACCAATCCAAATTGATGCGAAAGTATGATGGAGTGGCTGTCATATTTAGAGAAGAATTTTCATGGAATCCAAGGCTAGTTTAATTTCATCAATCAAGAGTTGTTTTTGGTCAAGGAACACATGTCCATGGTTGATTTCTTGTTAGGAATTAAAGTTTGAATCAAGTATAATTTATGCATACAGGGGGCTTTCATACTTTTCAGACTTTGTGGAGGATCTAGTCTTATTTTGGAGCTTAGCATCTGGCTTCAAGAAATTACTCCTAATTGTAGGGGAAGAATTGTTAATTCTGCATCTTTCTGCAAATTTCAAGATTTGGCAGAAGGTCTAGTCGCTCACAAGCTTTTTCATTATGGTTTCCTTTCGGTTTTGGTTTTCTACAAACCTGAAACTTATTCTCTTGTTCTAATCTCAATTTTCTTCAAGTTGTTGTTGTTTAGTGTTGTTTTCTTTTCCCAACCTATGTCACCTAATCATATTTTGGAGCATGGTTTCTTAGTCTTTACTCTTTAATTAATAATTATTTTATTTACTTTCCTAGTTAATTCAAGAATAGTTATGAAGTATTATTTATAAATCTAAGTCCTAGTCTATTTAGGAGTTCTAATTTTCAATAAGAATGTAAATGTCATATCGGGAGTTACATTATTTCATAGGCTTGGTGCCCAAGGCTTTCCCTTGTTTCTCTATTTCATCCTTGCTTTAATATTTGCTGCCACAGTTCTCAGATTATTATCAACGGGCTTAATCTAACCCAAATCCTTAGATTCCTTGGACTTCAATCCCAAAACCTAATTCCCATCAACAGAACTACAATTCTACAATCTTCGAAGCTATCCTTCATTATAATTCTGTCAAGTCTGGAATACATACAGTACATAAGTGTGCATTCTGTCTGTGCGTGTGGGCATACACACACACTTTTTGTTAAATGTCAATGGTATTCAAAAAAGTTGGTCAGCTATCATTTCTCTAGAGTTCAACATATATTTGCATTTATTGGAAATGATCTGATCATACTTGCTTTGAGTTACTAATTTGCTGATGGAACTAGTGCCTCCTCTAATACTAGCATGAGGTAAAAATATTTAACAAAAAATATTAGCATGAGGTAAATACAAAATGAAAGAAAATACTAAACAGGAAAAGATAAAATGTCAGAAGAGAGGAGGAACATTTTAGAAACAAAAATTAAAAAGAGGAATAAAAGAAGAATGCGAGAATAAAAGGTTCGGGGTACCTGGTAATAAAGGTAGGCTCCATAAAACAAAACCAAAAGTGGCATTATGGCCCATAAAGACATGGTGCTCACAATTCCAATGAGAACAAATGTAGAAAGAAGCTGTGATATTTGGCCCATGAACATATTTACAAATATGGCAACATTTCGATCAATATCACCTAGATCCTTGGCAAACCTATTGATAATACGTCCAAGTGGATTGGTGTGGAAGAAGACCATTGGAGCTCTTAGTATGGAATTAAGCATCGCATCATGCAGTCTCTTGGCGGCATAGAGACTTGATGTAATCAACCAATATGAATTTAATAATGTCACCGACACCTGGATATAGAAGAAAAAAAGATTCAAAATTAAGTTGGTATGGGATAGAAGATACAAGATTTTGAAACTATTCCTTTAAAACAAAAGTATGGTAAAGATGTTTCTGCATTTTTGGAAAAGCAGGAAACAAAGCAACATAGAATAATGATTTATCGGAAAAAAGCATAAAAAGGAATATCTATGCTTGAAATGTAACTTAATTTCATCCAACTGATTGATACCTGACCAATTGATAGAAAGGAATAGATTAGATTATAGTAGAGAGGCCCATGTCTCTTTGAAGTGCCTTGATTTGTCCAATTGCTCAACCATGTACTACTTGAAACACGTAAAACTTCTGTCATTAAATAGCACATAAAGAGTACCATCACCACCCATGCACCTCCTAATGCATTCTTGTACCTGGTAAGAAGTAATCACAACACTCGTCAGAATATTATGGAAGAAACAAAGATAAGAACCTATCACTGACAATTAACAAATGATTCAGCACACGTCATGCAGGAATCAATAAAAAGCCATTCTTGGAAAAGGAAATACTTGAATCTCCCCCTTGTGCAATTTAGGTGTGGTACCTACCGTAGTGTTTAGCGAAGATAAAACTAGGGTTCTCAAGCTGTAAAATTACAAACCTAATTGTAGAGAAATCTAGAGAAAATTCTCTAGTATTTTATTGAATTTGAATACTAGTCTTTATCTTTATAAAATAAACTAAACATCTCTATTTATATTAGTACTAAAATCCTTTATTGGAAAGGATTCCTAATTAAAACTTCCATAATTAATAGGAATCCATATAGCATTAGAATTCCTAAATAGTAAAATACAAATTAAATTAAAAGTTCTAAGTTAAGTAGGAATCAAATAATTAAGATCCAAAATTAAACAGGAAAATAGTAACTTCATGTTTCATATGAGATGCTTTTGGGTTTCTTTGCAGACTTCTTTTCAGGCCTTGTCAATCTAGTTCGTAAACTTCTTGGATAATTGTTCTACATCAATCATCCCCACTTGAGAAAAACTTTTCCTCGAGTTATCTGTCAGAAATTGAACTCTTCCATTCTAAAGGAACAAATACTTTGAATATAATATTGTAGCTAACATATTCGTGAAGTAGCATGTCCTTGACCCGTGAACTTCAAAATTTAATTTATGATGTGTATAATAAGAAAAAATCCATATTTGATGTTATATTTTTGTTCCTATGAAATCCACTTATAGTTCATTCCCATATTTTTCTTCTTCAAACATGAGTTCAACATCATGTATGTCCTCCAATATTTCAACCGTTGTATTTAAAGACACCAAAATAATTTTCCATATATCTCCAGAAGACTTGTCAGAAATTATCGGGTCCTTCATGTCCTAGCTTGCAAGATCTTCATCATCATATAAATCTTCTTCATCAGGTTCGCATAAGACAACCTTATCATCGAAAGATTCTTGCTCATACTGACATTCAACTCTCGGGTTGTGGTTGTTTGTTTTGATATGAAAAGGTCTCATGGTCTCCATCAAGTTCATCTTCACCAACACCCTTCACATGGACAAATAGTTGTCTAAGTGGAATTTCAAGAATAGATCCAAGGTAAGGTTGACCCCGAGATAAGTCTTCAAGCATGTTCATTTACTCTTAGTGCCTCCCATCAGCCAATATTGATCTTCTTTATCATATGACCTTACTGACCACAGGGATTTGCATGAACTGGTTTAATGAAAGGTTGGTTGAGAAAGTCATCCCAGGCGCGTGCCTCTCTTCTTCCCCGGTTCATGTTTGTGTGCAACCCTAATGATGCAAATCAGGAGACAGAGGAAGGTGGCCTTTAACTCACGAAGTCTACTGGGCAAAGGAGACGTGTGGGATAAAGAGAAGTTGTTATAAGTTTATTAGCTGTAGTTATTTTATTCTAGTTAGCTGTTAGTTTTCTAGTCAAATTAGTATTTGGTTTTAGTTACTTATTGGATTGTAATTCCTTAGTTGGAGGGTATTTAAAGGGAGAACAAAACAGACAATAAAGATCATTATTTTTTGGCAATTATTTTCGTTAAATATAAATTGGAGCGAATCCTTTGCAAAGAGATTCTGTGTTGCTAGTTACTGATTGTTCTTATTAGATTCAACGAGAGGTTGAACCAGGAAGCTTTACATCACCTAGTGCCTCAAGCCTAGATGTAAGGTCATCAAATCTGGCATTAAGGTTGCCAAATCCAATTTGCATTCACCCCTCTAAAACTATTATCGCTACTGAATGGCAATCTAGCTAATCTCAAACAGCCTGTATCCTCTGATAACCATCATGGAGATGGTTGCCACCATCTGTTCCACGATTCTCTTCACAGTTCGCCATCAATCCAGATGTTGACCCACTCTTATACCACCTAATGCAGTGTATAGCGAAAATAAAACTAAGGTTCTCAAGCCCCAAGGTTACAGACCTAACTATAGAGAAATCTAGAGAAAATTCTCTGGTATTTTATTGAATTTGAATAATAGTCTTCATCTCCATAAAATAAACTATACATCTCTATTTATATTAGTACTAAAATCTTTTATAGGAAACGATTCCTAATTAAAACTTACATAATTAATAGAATTCATCCAGCATTAGAATTCCTGAATAGTAAAATGCTAATTAAATTAAAAGTGTTAAGTTAAGTAGGAAACAAATAATTAAAATCTAAAATTAACTAAGAAAATAATTAAAACAAGAATATAGTAACTTCATGTTTCATATGAGATGCTTCCAAGTTTCTTGGCAGACTTCTTTTAAGACTTGGCTCTGTAAACTCCTAGGATAATTGTTCTACGTTAATACCTGAATTCACTCTTCATTTTGTCCATTTTATCTGAACATTTAGAACCTAGAACCTTTCTGTTTTATAAGGCTGATTTTCATTTTAGCTGCACTTCCTTTACAGTATCTCCTCCTGTGCTCCACTGATCAGCATATCAATATGCTGATATAACATCATAAAGATTCCACCAAAGGAAATATTGAGAGCAGTTCTGTAATCAAAACACTGTAACCTATAACTCACCTCAAAGATGCCTTGCCATTGCATGTTCATTCATAATATGGAACTACCATTTAATATTTCATTTCAACATCTAAACCATGTTGAGTAAACAAATTAATTACCTTACACTATGATTTCGCAATCCTCCTCAACACATCAGAGGATCAGAATGAGAGGCAGCAGCATGCCAATAGGAATAACCAAGAAACAAACAAGCAGTGCAGTATCTTTTTTCTATATTTTTCCTCAAGCAAGAGAAATTTTATTTAACAATGAAATCATATTTACAGCTGTCATTTGGTAAAATAAACTAAATGAAGAACATGTCAGTAAAGTGCCCATCACCACTAGTGGCAAAGGTAATTTTTTTTGTTACAGCAGTTAGATTTTCTAGTGAATGAGAATAAATATGAGTATGGCACACTATACATATTATCCATGGGCTATTTATAAATATCTATGTACATATTTATAGATGATCACATAATAATTTTTTTGGAAAAATATAACATCAAAAGAGTCAAGCAAAGAATGAAAAGTAGGTGAATGCAATGATGTATGTTAATTATTATCTATATTGTTGTGTGATTTGCAAATAAGAAACAAAACAACTATCAATAACACATTAAACTTGTATTTAAAGTACAAAATAAATATATTTGATAGCATTTAATGAACTTTCTTTTAAACTTAAAATTATGAGGGGCACCCAATGCAGCTTTGTTTGGAACTATATGAAAATTGTGGAAAATTTCAAGGATTAAATGAGGGAAGTACAAACATTTAAGGGGAGCTAATCCCCTTCTCTAACATGCAGCTTGGCCCCTTCACCACCCAAAATTCCAATTTCTAGCATATGTAATATATTGATACAAGAAATTTTTTTTCTTCACCTTCTTTCTTTTAGAGAAGCAATGATTTATTGCACACAAAAAAGAAAAGAAAAAACGACTCCAGCAAGATCAGACACTAGAAAGGTGATGAAGCCCTTTTAGAGACAGAAGATAGGGAATATGAATAAGATTGAAATAGAATTATCTTCAACTAGCTATCCAAATTGAGATACTTTAGGGCATGAAAGAGGTATGAGATAGAGAATCTCTAACTAGCATGACTTATTGTTCTGGTAGTTATGATGGGAGGATTCATCAAAAGTACATCGCATGCCTTCCAATATATATCATTCAAATAAAAATGAAAATTGCAGTTTCACGAAACACAATATTGAAGCACCGGATTTTAGTCTGTATTTTATTACCTTATCAGCACTTTCAAATTGACAACACCTGTTTCCCGTTCTTCTTGCTTGATAAGAACAGATTTGCCTTCTTTTGGTTTCTTTGTACCACTTACATTCTTTGGCAAGTTATTCATTACCCCATTAGCAACCTGCTTTGAAGAGGTTTTATGATCAACAATTTCATTATTTTCCTGTTCTTCGTATTCTTCCATTTTCCCTGCATTTTCCATCAGCTTCTGGAACAGCATTCCATTATTAGAGAGGTCCTCAAAGGTGCCCTCCTCTTTCACCATACCCTCATGAACCAGTATGATTCTATCAACTTGAGAAAGAAAATGAAGTTGGTTTGTGACCAGAATTCTCGTTTTCTTGCTTAATTCTCCCTTGATGCATTTATCAAAAACCTGGAGATAATAGGTAGTTGCACATAGATCACCTTTGCTAGGATAAAATAAGGAAATTGCTATGCACTAAAAAATAACACTGAAATTCCAACAGACAGTGTGGCAAGTGTAGGTGGTGAATTGTAGGTCCCATAAATAATAAATAATTGATTAGGCATTAAAAGAGTAATTGCTGCATCAGATTGTATTAAAAATTTTGTATGATTTGTCCGTATGCATACCAATGCTCTAGAAATAAAAATAAACTTAATTATCAAATTTTAAGAACATATGTAGCAAGTGTTACTAAGACAAAAGGACATCCCATAAAGATGAAAGCAGATATATTTCTTTTCCTACAAGGTGAACACTGGCAATTTCCCAGGTTGAACCCTGGATACCTCTGCAGTGCAATGAGAGTCTACCAGCCCACACTCCAGCAGCACAGCAGGTTATAAATGAGAATCAAATATAATAAACTCACATCTAAGTGAAAGGAAGTTTAGTAAGAACTTCAAGACATTAGGAAAACATAAATTATCCATTGGTGTGAACATGAGACCAATCAAAACCCCACCCCAAATACAGTGTTCACTTCCCCACAACATAAGACACTAGAATCCTACTTCAGCAGGATCGTTCCTTGGCAATAGAGTTGTCTTTTCTATTCCCTATTTCTCTAATAAATTTGCAAAGACTAGTCCGTCCACATGGATATGCACGTGGAAATCATAACCCCACCCCAATACAGCATCCTCTTCCCAACAATATTAGAAATTAGAATCCTACTTCAGCAGGATCATTCCTTGCAATAGATATTTTTCTTTGGTCCCAATCTCTACTATGTTTTCAAGGAATATTCACATGGACATGCATGTGCAAAAATTTATTTTATTCCTATCCTACCAATTGATCCTGCATGGATATCAGAGACCCATATTTAATTCTCATCAATATTAGTGAAAAGTATTAACCCATGTATGCAGCGTCTCAGGACCATAAGTCACATCATATTTTCCATTGAGAGCAACCATGAAAAGAGAGCAGCGTCATTTCTAAATAATGAGCTTACCTGTCGGCCTACTTGGGCATCCAGAGCACTTAAGGGGTCATCAAAAATATAAACATCTGAATTGGAATATACAGCCCGAGCCATGGAAACTCTTTGCTTTTGCCCACCACTGATATTCACACCTCTTTCACCAATCTCGGTGAGATCACCACCCTAGTAATCAAACAGGTGAGAAAAATAAACAATGCATAATGATTAGACGTCTTGAAGTCCATAAGATAGCTCCATTTTACAAGTTTCACAAATAGCTTACAGGCAGTAAATCAAGGTCATGTTGCAATGCAGTCACATCAATTGCCTTCTCATATCTTGCTGAATCAAAGGGAGATCCAAAGAGAATGTTATCCCGTACCTGAAATGATAGACTATAAGTTCACAGAATTGAAGGAAAACACAATCAACTAATTAACGAGTGAACTTTAAGTAATTCAAATGATGTAGCCTAACTGAATAAAATATAATACGCCTTGAATGCATTAATATAATCAACACAGCTTCATTACAAGATTTTAGTTATTACCTATAACTGCTATCATGACCAATTTACATATTCACACAGAGGACAAGCATACCATAATATACATGCACACAACATAAGCAAGCACAACTTACTGTTGCATTAAAAATCCAGGAAACTTGTGGAACATAAGCTACTGTTCCTCTAATAACAACACTGGCATCTGATGTTGCAGGAAGCTCCCCCAGCATTGCTGAAACAAGTGAGGTCTTACCCTCTCCAGTGCTGCCAACAACTGCAACTAGGCTACCAATTGGTACATCCAAATTGATATTTGACAATGTGGGTCTCTCTGCCTGGAAACAAAACCAAAATCTTAATGGTTACAAGTGCCAATAACTAGCGAACATGCACTACATCAAAGCCAGAACCATGTCAGCATAAAGAAGTTAGCTGGAAATAAATGTATTAACATTGTACTCCCAATAACTTGGGATGAATTACAAAAATGAAAATATACTTGTGTTAAATTCTCCATACAATTAGATACTGCATGTATGTATAGCTAATGTTGATAACTAGTCACGTGTAATCATTTCTACATCTTAGGAACAAACAGTAGGCATGCAAGTCTAAAGGGCAACTTCATTTTTCCTAAAGCATGCATATAGGACAGATAATTAGCATTTCATCCAACAGCAAGATGCAGCAGAAAGAGTAGCACTGAATTGTGAAACACCTAATCCAAGCTCAAATATGATTACTGAATTTGTATATTTACAGAAATGCATAGTTAAACCTAACAAGCAATCCTGCTAATCCATAAGAAGATGATATCATACATAAATGATTGATGCAATAAAATGTAATTGCATGTGCAAGCATAACTAGAGAAAACAGGAGCAAGCATGTAATGCATAAGCACTATAGTTGATGCATCAAACCTTTGAATCCCAAGAAAAGTATCCATTCTTGATGGAAACGGCTGGTAAGCAAGGATCAAGAAGAGGGTTTGGTAGAAGGATTCTCTCTTCAGCTAAAAATAGTTCCTCCAGACGCTTTAAGGACACATTTGCATTTACCACCTGTAAGATTAAAACCATTAGAAACCAAAAGAACGAAACAACAGGGGAATGTGGACCAAGCAGTTGGTTCAATTAAATGAACTCAGTATAGTTCAATATCATGAATAACAATATCTGAGCTATCAAATCATTTAACTAAGTACAATATATAATTATACAGCAGCAATCAATCAGTAATGTAAATGAAAAGGAATTAAATATGATTAGAAATAAAAAGGACAGTTGCTGAATAGAACATATTATTTACGTGCCTTGGTTTGGACTAATGACAAAATTAAAAGCTGACCACCAAAAAGTTGTTGGAATATTGAAAAGAAAAAAAGATTGGGGTTATTTAAAAGACATATGATCAATTCTCTGTATGTCAGTTTTTCTAGAGTGTCATCTTCAAATTTATCAGTCTTTTGTGTTAATGTGCTAAGGATCAGATTTTGGCTGGCTAAAGTTTTGTAGAAAAAGACCTCTGTTGACCCACCATAGTAAATTCCTGGGAGGAGAGTTTAGAAAGTGCCTACTGCCAGCTTTTGGCATGAAGCAGTGTTCTCAAAATTCAGACTTGCATCTTCATGGTTGCAAGCCCAATACTCTTGCCATTGGATCAAGCTATGGCTTCCTGGCTAAACTGTTTTAGCATAATGTATTCTATTTCAGCTAATGCAACATTAGTTTAAAAGAAAGAACTAAGTCAATTTCAGTAATTAAATCAATCTAAACAGTTCAACTTAAGGAGTTAACAGCATGATAAATAGAAGCTAAATTAATGACAGAAAAAACAGCCATCATAGTTATCTCTCTCCACACAGAAATACCATAAGCAATATCTCAGCAGTAAGCAGGACTATAAGAGATACAATAAAGAAGGAAGACAAAACCTGAGTAATCATATTAGGAAGCATGAAGAGGGGAAAGCGAAGCACAGCAAACAGAGATAGAGATGTAAATGCCCTTGCAGGTGTCAGATTTCCACCAAGCAAAGTGTACATACCAAACGAAATCACAGTCACCATAACTGGAATGCTGTTTAGTATGAAACTATTACACTGCAAAACAAGGAAGTGATGGTGACCACACAGAAAAACCCACAAATAATTTGCAGCAGCAAATACTATCAATTGATCACCCATGATCTATGTATAACATTTGAAACTAGAAAACTTCTAAGGTGTAGAATAACCCAATCCATTTCCATAAATAAACAACTTTCCTCCTGGGAATCAACATTCAATCAATGAAGTTGTCTTATACTGTCAGTTTCTGATTTTGGACTTCGATTGCATTTCTTCTAGATGTGTTTTTCCTCTAGCCCTCAAGTCAATGGTGGCCTCAAGTAGGCTTCCTACCAGAACAAGGCTATACCCTGTTTTGTTGTTTCTTTCCTTTCTCTTTTTCTATATTTTTCTGAAAGTAGGTGATGCGGGGAAATAACTTTTATGTATTTGGTGTTTTTTTTACAATTTATTTCTATGTTTGTAATTTAGTAATGCTAGAGTTTCATTATTTTAGGAAGCTATGTATGGTTTACTTTTATTAAAAATAATATTCATTAGGATAATAATTTCCTAGTTGGTTTAGGTTACTAGGTTTCTTGTTGTTCAAGATAGAAATAGACTCGGATTTGAGAGTGCTTCTTCTGTTTTGTTACTACCCTCTTCTATGGGGTTTTATATCATTTCTTCAGCCCTCTCCGATTGGGTGTTCTTTCTACTGTTCAATTAATCCCTCTCCTACAAGGAATTCTTTGATCGTCTATTTCCATTTCTACCTGTCTTATATCACCAGGTACTGGGTTTCTTTGTTCTACAAATGTTCACCAGATCCATATCAAGAAGCAGCATCTTCTCTTGAAATCAGTTCTGCTATTCAATCTATCATTTTGAAGCATCAATTGGGATCATACACTACAACTCACATCCATGTGTTTGACACAAAGATAGTGGTGAAACAAATCATAACATGTATGCGGCTGTTTATTTCAAGCTAAGTGAGCATGTCCAGGAGACACGCATGCAATGCCAAAATCAAGATATGAGTAACAAGATTACCAAACTAACAATTTAAACAACAATAGAGAAAGGTGACACTAATATTATAGAATTTTCAAACGGCAAAGTGAGAAAGAAATGAAAATTTTATCAAATATAAGAATGGAAACTTTGCTAAAAATATTCTTGGCATACCGCTCCTAGTAGTGATGCTTTTCGGAACCATGATAATTCATCATCCCTAACACCTTGAACTTTAGCCTGGAAGCTACTTTCCCATGCATAACATCTAAACCATTTCAGCAAAGTCAGATAGTCAGTAGATAATCTTATAAGAAAAATAGTCAGGAACAAAACCATATGAAACAAGGAACTCATAACAAAATAATCATACTTCACAGTATCCATTGCAGCCAAAATTTCATTCATGAGTCCAATTCTCTTGTCTGTACGCTGCAAACCCTCCTTAGATAACTTCTGCATTCTGCTTATAACAAATGTCTTTACCCAACAAAAGATGGAAAAATTAGGGCTTTGGTGACTTAGGAGATGACAAAGGTACAGAGGCACAAAACAAACTGTCAAATACAGCAGCATCAGATCTTAAAAAGGCCTCAAATACTCAGATAAATTATACACTCTTTTACAGCATGCATCATCAAGGATGCAGCATCAGATCTTAAAAAGGCCTCAAATACTCAGATAAATTATACACTCTTTTACAGCATGCATCATCAAGGATGTTTCGTTGAAAAAAGTAGAAAAGTTTTTCTTTTCATTTTTTGATAAAAAAAAGTGCCGTGTCCCTTCAACTCTGTAATTGCACATGCCACATGAACAAATCCAATAGCATTGGAGAAGAATGTTCAATGAGTTCTGCAGTGGAAATGAGTTCTACGAGAACTTCAGTCCCAGCAGTATAAGGATTGCATAGTTAGCCAATCCATCCAGATTTAGGTTGATCAACACACACTAGTACATACACATTTTTCATCAAGATATCTAGGATTAGATTCTCCTTCGACAGTTCTCTAGGGTCAAATATAATATGGTTTAGCAGAAGAGATTCTATATTCTGCATTCTGTTGACACTATTTGATTTTCGACTCCTAGAAAAATCACAAACCAAATGAACTGTGCAATTTTCTCTTCTTTGTTCATTGCATGTTTTTGCCTAAATAGCTTCGCGACCTAGGGCTTCTCATGACGGAGGGTCAATTATAGAAAAATGAATGCAAAAATATATTTGTTCATTCATTTCTTTTTTTGGTATTTACAGAACAGTGGGGTGTCTGTGGGTCCCTTGGATCCCCAAAAAACTTTCCTTCACGGCTTGGGACTGGTTGTGACAGGTCACATCAGTCCTTGGGTCAATAAGAGGCCATTCTGTTTTTTTAGGCCTTGGAGACCCATAAGAATTAGAAATTGAACAAGCTATTCAAGAGTAGGACTTGAACCAATAAATTGTTCCTGTACATTCGATAAAATATTTCTTTCTAGTAATGGAAGCTAACCATTATGGATTGCGTGCATTTCAGTATAGTTATTGGTTAGATGAAAGATGTATCTTGATTGGCTGAAGATAAATACAAAATCATGTTGGGGAACAATTCATCCTCCAAATCATGAAAGCAAAGCAAAGTAAAATCATATAAGAGTAGCCCAATCAAGCTGGTTATAAGCCTGTGAAACTCCCAAAAAGCACCCAGAGCATGACACCACAAAGAAGAGAGAAACTATCCTACCACAAAAAATTAAAAAGATTGTGCACTCATACAGTAAGTATAAATGAATTGACCCTGGGGCAAAGGGAAACAGAATAAAGTAACCCTTCTAGACTCCACAACATGGTCTAAGAGAACAAAAGTTACAAATAATATAGATGAAGGAAGATCATCAGAAACATTCATCCAACTAAAGAGTGATATCAAAAGTAAAATCTACAGAAACTACAAAGTCAAAAGATTGTTAAAGTTCCAAGATTTAAAAAAGAAAAAAAAAACAAGAACAGAACGCAAACAAAGATGACTATTGCAAACTTATGCTTACAAATGAAACATATTGCTAGGGAATGAAAAGATGATCAAATTAAAAGACACATGCACCATGAAAACAACACTATTAAAATAAGGAACGATGAGGGAAATAAGGCAAACCCAGATACCTGTATGGGGAACAGAAGAACTAGCATTAGTGCGCCGAGAAGAGAAGCAACATTCAACTGCTGATAAAGAAGAACCATGGCAACAATAATACGGAATGGAGCTGACCACAAAGTGTGAAGTGATTGGCATATTTGCTGTTGATAGCAATAAGCAAATTAGTTGTGGTACCAATGAGGGAAGTTAACTAAATCAAGATCAAACTTTAATCCAAAAAAAGAACTTTGAAATTACATGTGGCATGCCTTGAGCCAGTTTATTCTTCAAGTTACATGTATCCACAATAAAGTCATATTAAGGTAATTTTGACAGATTTTCATAAATTTCCTATGTTAAATAGGAAAACTAATCCTAATAATAGTAAGAGGTCGGAAAAAAAAAATCCAATCCCAAAGTGAACAGAAAAACCTAGTAAAAAGAAATACATTATATTCCTATAGTAACGACTGCATGGCGAATAATAATATTCCTAAGTAGTACTAAATATCTATGACAATCATACAAAATTAACATTCCTACACATTGGACTAGTTTCTGATATATTTGTTCTTCGTTCCCCATCACCTCTACTATAAAATTTAATCACCATGAAGAAACAGGTCTGCACTGGGATCCATGCTTTAGGGATGGATATAGGAGCCAGGGGTGGACAAACCTAAGTTGGGTAAAAGAACCTTCTTTTAAGGATCCTGAAACATTTTTCCAGCATCGTTTTTGCATAATGCCTACCTCAAACTATAAGTTTTAAACTTCAGCCTCATTCCTTCCAGGAACCTACAATGCTCCTCATTTTTCCTTTTTACATAACAGCCCCTCAGACTATAAGCTTCACACTCCAACCCTCAAACCCAAGAACCTATATCTGTCTCTGTCTTCATGCAAAGTCCAAACAAGTTTGCACATGAAGGGATGTGTTACAGGTATTAATATTGAAAGGCTCCTTAGTAGTTTTTGAGTATTTAGGTTACTGGTTCTCCTTTACAAACATTAACAAGATGTATTCACACACTTATGTGTTCTCAGGCTTCAAAACAGCCACTTTCACAAAATTGTCAAAGATTAAAACATTAATCATAATTTCCTTCTCAAAACCTACATCAACAGGGTTATAATTGAACAGCAACCGCTTTTTCTTTCTTTATTTTTTTTTTTTTTTTGTAAATATAGGTATAGGCGCGCACAGGCACAATAGATAAATAGTGCACTACATGAATTTTTGACATGGGATTGCTCTAACACAGAATCTTAAACCCACCATTCCATGTCAGATTATGAAAGCACATGCAGTAATATCCAACAATCAAGAACATTATATATGCACACAAAAGAGATACTGAGCAAGCACACCTGAAGTGCTTCAGCATCAGTTGTCATCAAGTTGGTTATTTTTCCAGATGCAAACTTCCGCCGACCTTCGTGGGTCAGCCTTAGAGATTTTCGAAACACAGCAGCAACCTAAAAAGCATTGGTCACACAGATAAATCATGTCTAAACCTTCAGGTCAGGCATGACCAATGAGAACAAATAATGCAGGGTTAGCTCTTGAATAAGTGACCGATTTTTCTCTTCAAACCACACTTACACTCCTGCTACCATTTGCCTCCACCAATTAATTGGAGGCAAGAAAGAGTTGCATGGCAGTAAAATGGCGATGCTGTTTAGTTGTCTTTCATGACACCACATCCAAAAATAAAAAAGCATAAACTGCATGCATCAAAAGGTCAGAGCAAGAAAATGAAATTACCAAAGTTGCTCTCAGGCGGTAACCAACACGCATGACATTCTGAAAATACTGTGCTTCACATAACACACCGAATACCTGGATAAGATTACCCCAGATAAGAGATTCTTAGTTCTTATTGATAATCCATTAATAAAATCAAGAGCATGGTGACAATTTGACAGGGATATGCAAGTGGAAGTAATGTCCAATTTTAAACTATTTGGATTGAATAAGGGCATCAGTTCATTTTCCATATTGTATTCCTCCCTATTCCCTTTGTTAGATTTCTTATTATATGAAATAAATCTCAAGTTAACTTTCAAATGCATGAGCTAGAGCTAACCAAGCCATCCCCAAATGATAAAGATAAGAAATCATATGAAGAAAAAACTATTCTTCTTACATGACAACAAAAGCAACATTGACCATTTCTAATCACAATGTTAATTATACTCAGCCCCATGATAAGTGGCCACTAGTCCTGTAACATGTCCCAATTTAAGTGTCCACTTCCAAATATAGTACCTTGCAATATCTATGTTTCCAAATTTTCCCTTTATATTGTGAACAGTAACACAACCATTTTAAATAAAATTAGCAAATAATGTCTCCTTACAAAGTTACAAAAACAAAACATGGCCACACATTATGGAACAAAAGGAGTTCTATTTCATAATTCAATTTCGTCATGATACTATTAAATACCTTGCCAGAGTTCTGATAATTTTTCATAAAAATTAGCTAAAAAACCTCCAAAGCTTGGGGGAAATAACATAAAAGGAAAACCTTGTTTTTTGACAGAGTAAACGCTTGTAGATACTATTTCACTACTTGTATCAAAAAATAAAATTATTGCATTATTTAATGCCTCTATTCTAATAGCAGGAGATGCTCTAACTTTCCAAATGAATGGGGGAGCAGTATAACTTAGTAAGGGCTAAGGCAGAGGACTATCATCGAGATATAAAACAACAAATTTCTACAACAATCATGCAAACTTTTCTATTTGTTGATTCATGAGCCCTCCTAATGTCACGAGTCTCATCAAAGTTGTAGGCAATTCTAGTCAAACTCTTCACTACAAAAATGCATGGCATTTCAAGTTATCAAAAGCAGCATGCATTATGAAAATAAAAATCAGAATGTTCAACTCAACATTGATTAAAAGAGATCATACCACTCCAGCAAAAATTGAGAAAGCATAGACATAACCAATCCAAGCCGGATCACCTTCTTGCATAGACTGCAGGTGGTTAAAAAATAATACAATTAAAAATCATACGAAAAATCAGTAAGATAATCACATGTTGCATTGGAGAAGTGTAAAAATCCTTCCCCGCAACACACACAAGCACATTGTAGTTATGTCAAGACAATATTACCTACCGATCCACTATTAAGAGGATAGCCAAATTTAGCATTCTTACAAATATCAAACTTTTAAAGCTAGCCAGACTCCCGTGATGTGATAAAGAACACCTCATGATCATAAAAATAGATGTACACAAGATGGGAACACCAGCTCTCCACATAACATCATTTTTCCTCACACAAAACTAACATTAAATGATTCATTCAAATGGAATTGATGAAAAGTTTAAACCAATGAGAAAAACTAAAATGCATGTTTGATTTGTCTGCAAATGAAAAGGAACCATTCAGTTTAACTTCATGGAGGAGAAAAAAAGAAGCCAGATCACTTATCCAATAAAGTATAGACAAAGGAGGAGCTAACCTTTAAGAGTTGGTTCAAGACGAGTGGCCCAACAAATTGGGAAGCATCATTGCCAATCTACAAGTGATCAATAGATGAACAAATATGTCAACTATGTCGGCCCAACAAATTGGGAAACATCATCAAGTCCTATTTGTAAATACTAAAATAAACAGTAAATTTTAACATCATACAAAAAAATATTCACTTTACCATCACACTTGAACTTTGTGTTCTTGCATATTTCACAAAATGATACCCAACAAGGAAAAACACAAAACATTCATGTTTAAGTTGATCATGTAAATGACAGATGCTCTTCTCAAGGTAGAATGAAAAACAAAATAAAAACTTTTAAGCTAGTAAAAGTTCAAATTTTCATTGAAGAATGCAAGAATCAAACAAGAGCTTCGACAGCACACAATTTGAAGTTAATGGTTCACGTTTCAAGCAAGGCTATTACAACACAAGCATCAAATCAAGTATGACCATTTGAAGCTCACACTTTGAAACAGAAATTCTAGTACTTGACGACAACCGCACCTGGAATGTTGTTCCATGTCCCCTATCTGTGAAACACATTGGGAGTAAATGGGTGTTTTCTATTAAGCTTTGTTCTGATGGCTTCGTAGATTGTTACAAGGCTCAATTAGTGGTTCTTGGCAACAAGCAAAAGTATGGCCTTGAGAAATTTCAAGGCCATACAATTAGAGCCCTTGCCGCTTCTCAATTCTAGGAAGTTTACATGAAACTTCCCTCTGGTATATCCACTTCACCAGCTACTAATGTGTGCCAACTAAACCGTTCTCTATATGGTTTGAAACAAGCACCAAGAACATGATTTGAGAAATTTCAAACCACTATCCTTGGCTTTTCATTCATTCAGAATCAATATGACTCCTCTCTATTTCTACAGAAGACACCTAACGGGATAGTCATCCTCCTTGTTTATATGAACGACATTATTGTCACTAGTTCTTATATAACAACCATCTCAGAGATTTGGAAATTGTTGAATACTACTTTCCACGTGAAAGACCTTGGGCAACTCACCTATTTCTTGGAGTTAGCAATGCATCATCAGCCTCAAGGTATTGTCTTGAATCAGAACAAGTATATTGAGGATTGGGTTTAGTTAGCACAACTCACAAACAATCTAGATGGTGTCCGCCGCATCATTCGATACATATTTGGCACACCTAGTAATCACTAATTCTTCCCTACTAGTTCTTCACCCCAGTTACAAGCCTCTGCTATGATGTTGATTGGGCAGGTTGCCCAAAAACTAGGAAATCCACTACTGGATGGTGTTTGTTTCTTGGAATTGCTAGTTTATTGAAATATTTCCTTAATTGCTAACGTTTTCTAGGTTTTGATGGGTTTGAAAAAAGTCCAAGACATGGTTTGGTAAATCGAATAGAACTTTTGATATGACCATTGGATTGAGCTAAAATTTTGACAGAATATTCTGAAGGCCCTGTTTTTTATTGAATTAAATTTTCATGATGATTAGAAATTGAGAAGGTCTCCAAATAAAGGACGGAAATTATCATGCGAAATTGTCTTTATTTTCGTAATTGATTTAGGATTCTTTTTTCTAATTAGATTAGAACTCTTTTATTATTTTTCCAGCTTTATTTAGGGCATTTTACTAATATATAAGCAACCTAGAAGAGTCGTAATAAGTGGTTTTTATTGAAGATTAATAAGTTAAACCTTTCAAAGTTTTATCCACAATTAAGGGTGGTGACCGGCTTGAGAAACCCTAGTTTCTTCCTCTACAGTTTTGGTCTGTAAGATTTTAGGGATTAAGGAACCTTGGTTTTTATCTATATTATATGCAGCGCCAAAAGGACAAAAAAATTTGTACGGAATTGTTTTTTTTTCCTAATTGATTTAGGATTCTTTTTCCTAGTTAGATTAAGACTCATTTATTATTTTTCCATTATTGTTTAGGACTTTTTATTGGTATATAAGCAACCTTTAAGAACTGTAATAAGTGGTTTTTAATGAAGATTAGTAAAATAAACCTTTCAGAGTTTTCTCTACAATTAAAGGTTGTACCTTTAGGGCTTGAGGAACCCTAGTGTTTTTCTCTATAGTTTTGGACTGTAAAATATTTGGGGTTGAGGAACCCTAGTTTTTATGCACATTATACACCGCGTCACTCATGGAAATGCAAGTAGGATTGCATCTCCAAGTCATCCACTAAGGTTGAGTATCGCATCATGTTTGCTGCTTGTTCCGAGATCATTTGGCTACGTGGTCTCCTCACAAAGCTTGGTTTCTCCCATGATCACCCTACTCCACTACATATTGACAACACCAACGCCATCCAAATCAATGTCAACCCTGTTTATCACAAGTGCCTGAAACATATAGAGGTTGATTGTCACTCTATTTGAGAGGCCTTTAACTGAAAAATTATTACTCTTCCACACATCTCCACTACTCTACAGATTGATGGTATCTTCACCAAATCCATTACACATCAGCACCATCATTTCCTTGTTAGCAAATTGATGCTTTATGATTTACCAACATCAATTCAAGGGGGATGTCAGAAGAAAGTTTTCCTCAAATTGACACCTATTAGTTGGACATTTATAACCAACAGATTATAAACTTGCAAAACTAATTTCTTTGTTGTAAATCTTTCCTTTAATTAGGATATTGTGGGCTACCAGTAGACTGTTTTGTAAATTGTAGTTTTGCACATCTAAAGGCTAAAAATCAGTTTGTACTACTTGTACTCTTTCTATATAATGGAAATTCTCCACCAAGAGAAAGCAAGTTTTTCCTCAAAGCTCTCTATTATCATTGATTACATTACACATGAGTAGCAATCACTCAGGGGATGTTCATATGGATTCGCCTTAAAGAGAATACATTTATAGATGTAGAAGATCTACAAATTCTTCTCCTTTCCTTTAACTAAATTTACAAAGCCTCAGACTAAGCAGCAAGACAGAGTTAGCAAGCAACAAAGAAAAGGCCAAGAGCTAGAGCCTTCATTAGCGCTATAGAAAATGTAAACTTTTTCACCAATGACAAGAACTATGGCTATATTAGCAGACAAAACATTAGAACATCTACAATTCATTTAAAAAATGTTACCAACTATGGATTTGATAGAACCACCCAATACAGAGTATGCATATTTCAAAAATTTATAATGCATGCACCTATATAGATTACCAAAAAAAATGGTCATACCTATACCTACCTTAGGAATTTACAAACACTGATTCAAACAAATCAATCTAAATCACTTCTCATGAAATGATACATACATGAATTTTGAGCTTTTAACCCAATAACCAAATTATAACACAAGTTTAATGTCAAAAGGGTAGTCCATTACCTTCCAGAAGCCTCCCCACCAAAACCTAGAAAACAGCAAAGGATGAAATCAATTAGATTCACATATATATATATATATATATATATATATCACAAGTACTGATGGGGACTTTTTAGCACTGGTATATGATAACAACAATGATGCTTCTAAGACATGTATGACATGCATGTAGAAAATATAAACATCTAATCCCAACAAGGAAAATTAATTAAATCCACTGGATCAAGAATGAGTAGATCAACATTACATGATCAATGCACGTACATTCCGAAAGATGATAAAAGGTTTACTATGAAAATTGTTGGTCTTCAATATAAGACATGGCAGATAGCCATTGGCCAATCATTTGCTGCATAGAAAATTCCTTAGTGAATATGCCCAAATTAGTTGAGCTTTCATTGAATCATTCATGTGCTTATGTGTATATAATAGCATAACATCTATGCAATTTTAAAATGGTACTATCAAACACAAAGAGCTGGTTAATCAATTGCAACGTAGAGAAATTCCTTATTCATGCACCCTCACATTCAATGGAACATGGGCTAAATTTCAGTAAATTTCCTGTGAAGAGGAATATTTGCTAGTTGTTTAGGAAGTACAAAGTACCTTTTTAAATGAAAGAGTTAATTTCTTATCTCTCTTTACCAGTCAAGTAGGAATATTTGCGTATCTTATTTAAGAATAAAAGCCTAGTTAGTAATAGGAATAACTCAAGCCTAAAAATATGTTCGTGGAATTTAATATCATTATCAAAGAATTATTATGAATAAAGTGGAGCCTTTTACTTGGAGACTATGATGCTTTGATTAAAAAGTGATTCCTTAAACCATGGATGTTAGGCTTAGGTTTTATTCAAGGAGTGATTCCCTGAATCTACTAGTGTCAGGCTAGTAGTTTTTATTTTATTTTCCTTCAATTCCTAATAGTTGCAGACCTGTTTTCAGTTTCCAAAGCCCTAAACACCTTATTATAAAACTTAAACTCTAATCACAGCCGACTGCAAACTTTCCCCTAGACTTGTCTTCCATCATATGACTAATCGTCGAGCCAAAAGGTACAAAAACAACAATATACTAAAAAA